>Ga0302315_10001484_pt1 | contig 23637 bp, 16 predicted proteins | sample III_Palsa_N3_1_FD_200532 | JGI IMG/M metagenome (GOLD analysis project Ga0302315, IMG submission 200532) | Peat permafrost microbial communities from Stordalen Mire near Abisko, Sweden - III_Palsa_N3_1 | ecosystem: Environmental > Terrestrial > Soil > Palsa > Peat permafrost | place: Sweden...
ATTCGCAATCTGGGTGATTGTGCCAAGGCAACCAAAAATATCGATTACGTGCTGCACCACGCGGCTTTGGGCTCGGTGTCCCGGTCTTTGGAAGATCCCATCCTGGCGAATGACAATAATGTCACGGGATTCCTTAATGTGCTGCTCGCTGCCCGTGACGCCAAGGTGAAGCGATTTATCTATGCGGCCTCCAGCTCGACCTATGGCGACCATCCGGGCTTGCCAAAGGTTGAATCGGCGATCGGAAATCCACTCTCTCCCTACGCGGTAACCAAATACGTCAATGAGTTGTATGCCGACGTGTTTTCGCGCTGCTACGGCACGGAGTCGATCGGATTACGGTACTTCAATGTGTTCGGTCCGCGCCAGGATCCGAACGGCGCCTATGCCGCAGTGATTCCCCAATGGATCGCCGCCCTGATCAAGAACCGGCCCTTATTTATCAATGGTGACGGCGAGACCAGCCGGGACTTCTGTTTTGTCGACAATGTGATCCAGGCGAACCTGCTAGCAGCATTGGCTGACGAACCCGGAGCTGTCAACCAGGTGTATAACGTGGCCTTGAATGAACGTACCTCGCTCAATCAACTGCATGAAATGATGCGCAGCTTGTTAGTGGCGCAGTTTCCACACTTGCATGACCATGCGCCACAGCATGTGGATTTTCGTGCGGGCGATATTCGACATTCTCAAGCCGATATTTCGAAAGCGAAAAAATTGCTGGGTTTTGAACCCACGCATCGTATCGGTGAAGGCTTGAAACAGGCAATGGATTGGTACGTCCATAATCTGACTAGCCAAGCAGCAGGTTGATTAGGTTCATTTCATAAATAGGGTCCTGCGCCAGCGATACCACAGCGCGCGGTACCCGTCCCACCGGTTTCAGCAAACCTTGAGATTTTCTCTAAGAGTTTCCATAGAAATGATGCACACAAAAATCTTACTTTTGAGAAAATCAATTTAAGTAGATTTCCACTTGTGCTGGTGGATACATTTTCAAATTTTCTTGCCTTGCCGTGCAACGCATATTTTTTGAAATTCAAGTCAAATTTCTTTTGCCTTGTTGTGAGGCAATAGATGCGTTTGCCGAAAAAAGGAGAGAAATTTTTGACGTAAAAAATGTAATTCGATATGCGTTTTTCCTATCGCGCGACACGGCAAAAAGAATTTTATAAATGTTGAAATGTTAAAAAACGTTAAATGCAGTGTCACGCGCAATCAATAAATCTCAGATCAAATCGAATTCACAAAAATCGCATGATTGCAGAAGCGAAAATAGAGACAAAAATATCCCATATTTATGGGAGAAAATTAGGTATAAATATCTTTTTTTGTTGTTTACGTTAAAAGCTCCTTGAAGCTTCGCGCATTTATGATATTGTGATCGTCGTCTGGAAATGATGCGTGCAAAAAAGAAGAAATAAAATAAAGCGCAAGAGGGTGTCGACGTTTTTACAGGGAAAGCTTTCTTCAACGGAAAGTTAGGGTAGGGAAGGGCGCCATGCCGTTTTCTTTGTACCCGCCATGCAAAAGTTTGTGAATGTCCACGCCATCTAGCTGCCCCTTAGGTTCTGATCTTCAGCTGAATGCATCATCCATTTTCCACTTAGTTGAAAGCATTGTGGAGTGAAAAATGCTTAGGATTTTCAATCACTATGTGTCAAAGATAGTGTTTGTGCTATTGCTGACCGAAGCTCTTATTCTCATCGGATCCGCTTACGTTGGCGCCTCACTACGGTTCCTCGATAATACAGTTCCTTTTTCTCCCAAGTTGGAGCATTTTTTCCTGTCGTCATGCGCCTTTTCGGCGGTGATCGTCTTTAGCATGAGTGCTTTGGGAATGTATCAACTCAATTTCCGTGAGGGTTTGCGCACCACGTTTTTGCGCATCATGCCATCCTTCGCATTAGGGTTCTTCATTCTTACTCTCGTTTTTTATCTGGCTCCGGATCTCTATTTTGGACGCGGTATTCTAGGCCTTGTATTCATTGTCGGCGCGGGCGGAATTTTGTTTGTGCGAGCTATTTTCTATAAGACATCTGACTTCAGGCTTCTTAAATCGCGCATCATTTTTGTGGGAGGCGGCGCACTTGCAAAGGAGTGCAGCCAATTGGCAATGCACGATTTCAGCTATCGCAAGTACGATATCGTGGGATTCGTGCCAGTGCCTTCAGAAGACAACTGTGTGCCAACTTCTGCCTTGATCCAGATAAAGGAGTCGCTCGTATCGTTGGCCACCCGATGCCATGTAGTGGAAATTATCGTCTCGGTCCGAAATCGGCGTGGCGGAAGTTTTCCGATTCATGAATTGCTGGATTGCAAGTTGAATGGAATTAAAATCATTGATGCGGCCACGTTTTTTGAGCGTGAGACTTGCCAGATCAGAGTTGATTCACTGCAACCTAGCTGGCTGGTATTTGGTGGTGGATTCGACCAAAGCTTCGTCCGTGTTTTTATAAAACGAGCGTTCGACATGATAGCCAGTACCATCCTCTTGATGGCGACGTTGCCAATTATGCTGATTACGGCGCTTTGTATCTATGCCGAAGATGGAGGGCCAATCTTTTACCAACAGGAAAGAGTTGGCAAAGGCGGGCGTTCATTCATGGTGTTGAAATTCCGCAGCATGGGCAACGATGCCGAAAAGGGCGGCAAGCCGCAATGGGCGGCGCGAAATGATCCGCGCGTAACAAGAGTTGGCGGCATCATACGAAAGCTCCGGATCGACGAATTGCCGCAAATTCTTAACGTCTTCAAAAGCGAGATGAGTTTTGTTGGCCCGCGACCCGAGAGGCCTTATTTCGTCAACCAATTGTGTGAGGAAATTCCGTATTACAACGTTCGCCATAGTGTTAAACCCGGTATTACCGGCTGGGCCCAGGTTCGCTATCGATATGGTTCATCGGTCGAAGACGCAATACAAAAATTGCAATATGATTTGTATTATGTGAAGAATAATAGCTTGTTTCTCGATATACTTATATTAATAGACACACTGAAAGTGGTCTTATTTGGAGGCGGGCAATGAACACTGATTTGTCGCTGCGGTAACGCGCTTCAATCAAGTGAATGAAATGGATAATGGATGTTGAACGGAGTCGCAACATATAGCTATTCGGTAGCTGCCTTGGCTTTCTTGTTATTGACCGGGCTGCTACTAACTAAGTGGCGAACTCGCGTACGCGAAGCGACATTGGCAGGCGCATGCCTACTCACCGTTCTGTGGAGCTCTGCAGTAGCCTATCAGGCAACTCTTGCCATCTCCTCGTCGATATTGACGAACGTCCTGGAGATTCTTCGTAACGCAGGATGGTCCATCTTTTTGCTGATATTGCTTGGTCATTTTCAGCGCGAGCGCAACGGCGTCCCGTTTAGGCTTAAACCATATTTACTGCTCATCGCAGGGTGTTACCTGCTGGTGCTCATCGCCTCCATCGTTGGCGACGAAATTCTGGGTCGTTTGGGATTCACGCCGTTGATCGCGGCACGCGTCGGTTTGGCGGTGCTCGGGATGCTTTTGGTTGAGCAACTTTACCGTAATAAGCCCGCGCAGGAGCGCTGGGCCATCAAATTCGCTTGCCTTGGCATTGGCGGGATGTTCGCTTACGATTTCTATATGTACGCCGATGCCATGTTGTTTCGTAAGGTGAACCCTGAGATTTGGGCTGCCCGTGGCGTGGTTGATGCATTGACTGCGCCATTGATTGCGATTTCGGCGTCCCGCAGCACGTCTTGGTCGTCCGAGATTTCGGTGTCGCGGCGCGTGCTGTTTCATTCGGCCACGCTGTTCGGATCCGCCAGTTACCTGCTCATCATGGCGTCGGCAGGATACTACCTGCGCTTTTTCGGCGGCAAGTGGGGTTCGGTCATGCAGGTCGCGTTCCTGTTCGGCGCGTTGATCCTGTTGGTCGGTATCTTGTTCTCAGGTGCTTTTCGGTCCTGGCTCAAGGTCTTCCTCAGCAAGCATTTCTATAGCTATAACTACGATTATCGGGAAGAGTGGCTGCGCTTTACGCGTACCCTGTCTGAGGACGGTCCTCGTCTGGGTGATCGGGCGATTCAGGCAGTTGCCGAACTGGTAGAAAGCCCCGGCGGCGCGTTGTGGATCAGGCGCGAATCCGGCAGTTGCGAACCGGTGGCACATTGGCACATTCCATTGACGACCGCAATCGAACCTGAGAATTCTCCGTTCTGCCAGTTCCTTGAACATAAGCAATGGGTGATCGATCTGCAGGAATTCGAGACCAATCCGGAAAAATACGGCGATCTATCGATTCCGGAATGGCTGCGGAAATTTTCCAGGGCTTGGCTGATCGTGCCCTTGATCTTGCAAGGGCGGCTGGTCGGTTTCGTGTTGTTGATAACGCCGCGCAGTGCAATCAACCTGAACTGGGAAGTCATCGATTTACTGAAAATCGCCGGTAGCCAGGCTGCCAGCTATCTTGCACAGCAGGAATCGGCGAACGCATTGATGATCTCGCGCCAGTTCGAGTCCTTCAATCGGATGTCCACCTTTATGGTGCACGACCTGAAGAATCTGGTGTCGCAACTATCGCTTCTGGTGTCCAATGCAGAGAAGCACAAAAATAATCCGGAATTTCAACGTGACATGCTTGAAACGGTAACGCATTCTGTTCAGCGCATGAAATTGTTGCTGCAAAAACTGAGTCGCAACGCGACCCCCGAACGGACCGCTCCACTATGCATTGACGAGGTGCTTCAGCAAGCGGTCGTGCTAAAATCAGCTTTCGAACCGACGCCTGTTCTGAAAATCGAAGATGCCGGCCTGATGGTGTTGGCGGACCGAGGGCGCTTGGAGCGCGTGGTCGGCCATATCATTCAGAATGCGATTGAAGCGACGCCCAAAGATGGTCGCGTGACGATCCGACTGACGCAGCATGACGATGGCGATGCCGTGATCGTCGAGATTAGCGATACCGGAAAAGGCATGAATGAAGAATTCATTCGTGAGCGTCTGTTCAAGCCTTTCGAAACGACAAAGTCGGCAGGTATGGGGATAGGTGCATTTGAAAGTCGCGAATATATCCGGGAACTGGGAGGCATGCTTGAAGTGATGAGCCAGCCGCCAGTCGGCACGACATTCAAGATCGTTCTACCGCTATACAAACTGGAAACCCAGGCTGTCGAAAGAGCAGCATGAACGCTCCTTTAGAGGATTGCTGTGACTCAAACTAAATTAAAACTGCTGGTTATTGAAGATGATCCAGGCTTGCAAAAGCAACTGCGCTGGAGCTTTGATGCCCATGAGGTAATCGTCGCCGACGACCGTGAGAGTGCGTTGGCGCAGGTGCGGCGCTATGAGCCGGCGGTAGTGACCATGGATCTCGGATTGCCGCCTGACCCAGATGGCGCTAGTGAAGGACTGGCTACGCTGCAACAGATACTGGCCCTGGCGCCCGATACCAAAGTGATCGTCTTGACCGGCAATCAGGATCATGCCCATGCTGTCAAGGCGATCGGCATGGGAGCCTACGACTTCCACCAAAAGCCATTTTCGCCCGAAATATTGGGGCTGGTGGTGCAGCGCGCTTTCTACCTGCATGCGCTGCAGCAAGAAAATCGGAGAATCCTGCAAATGCAGATGGATTCTCCCATGTCAGGACTGATCAGTCGCGATGCGGGTATGCTGAAAGTATGTCGCAATATGGAAAAGGTGGCGCCGACTTCCGCCTCGGTCATGTTGCTGGGGGAGAGCGGGACCGGTAAGGAAGTGCTGGCGCGCGCCTTGCATCAGTTGAGTTCGCGTCAAAACAACCGCTTCGTTGCAATCAACTGTGCTGCGATTCCGGAAAACTTGCTGGAGAGCGAGTTGTTCGGTTACGAAAAAGGGGCATTTACCGGCGCCGTCAAGCAAACCAAAGGCAAGGTCGAACTGGCCCACGGTGGTACCTTTTTCCTCGATGAAGTCGGCGATCTTCCGATGTCGCTACAGGCAAAGCTATTGCGGTTTCTACAGGAACGGGTGATTGAGCGAATCGGCGGACATGAGGAAATTCCGGTCGATGTGCGCATCGTGTGCGCCACGCATCAAAACCTCAAGGAGTTGGCTGTCGCCGGGCGTTTCCGCGAAGATTTGTATTATCGACTCAGCGAAATTGTCGTGACGATACCTCCACTGCGCGACCGAGTGGGCGATGCCGCCCTGTTGGCGCATCACTTCAAGAATAAATTCAGCACGCAAGAGGCCCGGCCCACCCTGCACTTCAGTCAAGAAGCATTGGCGGTGATCGAAGGTTATCGTTGGCCCGGCAATGTGCGCGAAATGGAGAACTGCATTAAGCGCGTTGTCATTATGGCCGACGGTCCGCAGATCACCATTGAGGATTTGGGTTTGACCACATCGAACATGTCTGAAGATCCGATCAATCTACGGCAAGTGCGTGACGAGGCGGAATACAAGGCGGTCGTGAAGGCGCTGGCGCGGGTGGACGGCAATATTGTCAAGGCGTCCGAGTTGCTAGGCGTTAGTCGCCCCACCTTCTATGATTTGATGAATCGTCACGCGATCAAGCCGCCTGGGTCATGACTTTTCCACCGCGTAGAGTTTCGGCGCTTTGCTTGACGCTACGCGATTTTTGACCGGTCGCAATGTGGCAGCAAAGATGACCAGGAAAAACAACAGTGTCAACCTGGGCACGTCGAAAATACTGTCGAACAAGCCGACCACCAGGCAACCCGCGAGCGAGGCCAGGAATATACCGGCCGTGTGTTCACCGCGTGCACCTCTGAAGATCAAATTGCCTGTCACGTAGACGACCAAGAGGGCAATTGAAATTAATCCCAGCCAGCCCAGTTCAAAAAAAGTATTGACGAAGAAATTTTTGATGTGCCATGGGAAATGGTTTCTATCACTGCTGAAAAACCAGAAATCGTTACCGTGGGAAAAGGAGCCGTTGCGTATCAGTTCGGCACCGGATTCCGTATCCAGCAGGCTGATGTTATCAACGTCCAGGTAGGTGTCGGATCCATAGGCCGATATTTCCAATTGTATTGGAATCGTGGAAAACCACGGATGCTCGCCAAGTTGCCCTGAATCCCATGGCAAGTCGTAATGATGCCAGGCATTGTCTGCCGGCAAGAGCCTGATCGGCGCGCTGACACAGTTTTGCGGATACAGTAGCCATCGCTCACAAATGCCGACACTGATTCCACTATTTCCCGGCGGGCGTCTGACATCTATGGATAGCCGGTAGTGTCGGTTGGGGTTGATATCGACGTGCTGTAAAATTCGCAGCGCCTCGCCATATCCTATCGCATATTGGGGTGCGCCAAGTCGCAGGAAAAGATCGTCTTTTTCAGCTCCGTAGCTATATGTTCCCGGTATTTCATCGTGCGTATTTTTCCAGAAATACGTTTCCGGGTAGCGCCCCAAGCCCATGCCAAACGCGCTGGTTTCCCAATCCGGCGCCATCATGCTCAAGGCTTCGCGCCAGTGCCGTACGCGCACCGATAAATCATCGTTGACTGTTGAGAAACGTGTTCCCAGATAATAGCTGCTGGCGATCGGAATCGCGGTCGCGAAAATGATCATGCAGAAAAAAGCGAAGGTCATGGTGTGGCGCGAAAAATGCCAAACCGGTTGCGGCAAGAGTCGATTGACGGCAATTACGCCAAGCACCAGTATGATCAAGATGAGGATGTCGCTGATCGCAGGATTGCCACCCCAATGAAATGCCACCAGTCCGGTGGTGAGCGCCATACCGGGGAAGGCCGTGGCGGCGATGGCGAGGCCTTGTAATTTCCTTGCATGAGGTCCGAAAAGTAGGAGCAGCGTGCCGACGGCAAAAAGGCTGGCTGAAAGCAGGAAGCCGAGATAGGGACCTTTGGCCAACCCCATCAACGCCGTGCTGTCCAAAAAGAAAAATAGGCCGAGGTTGAGCAGTATCAACGCAATGGTGCTTGCCCCCACCACGGCAACATGTTTCAAACGATATTCCACCGTGCTCAGAATGAATCCGGCCCCAAGCAGCCCCAAAGAGGCGACCAAACCGCGATAGCCGCTTGTGGCAAAGACTTGAGACAGCGCGTAAATCAGGATGACGATCAGAATTGTCGTGCCAATGACGAGCAGGGGCTTGTTGCCTCCACCTTGCCGCAATCGCGCTGCAAAAGCGAATGTGATGACGATCAGGCCTGACAAGGCAAAGGCAAGATAAATGTCACGCGAAAACATCGCAAATCCCGCATAGCATCCCAGCAACAATAAGGACATACCAAGCACGAGGTGGAGACGCGATTTGGTATCGATCAGCCACGTAGCAACGAAAGGAAACGCGATGGCAAGATAGGCGTCAAGAGCGGCACCGCCGGTATGCATGGCCGAAAACGGTGCGGTCGGTCGATAATCGCTCGAAAAATTCAACAACCCTGGAAAGACTGCGCGTTCCCAGACCACCGCAAGACAGGCGCCGGTCAGTCCAAGCAGCATTCCGGGAATGAAATAGCGTTGCAAATTACCTGAATCCGCTCCCAAACCGCGTCGCAGCATGGGTAAGAGCAATAGCGCCCATGCGAAGCCTTTCACCTCGCGTAAACTATTGTAATGACTGAGGTAATTCGAAAACGCATTGGTCCCCAGTGGTGTCAATGGCATCAATCCGGTGTACATGCCGATTACAAAAGCACAGGTCACGAGACCAAGAAAAAATACAAAAGGAGGCGGAAGTTTGAGCGAAGGATTTTGTGTGCCGAGCCGCCAGTATCCGACTGCCGTGGTCACGAGTAGCAATAGGTCCAGTTCATCGAGGAAAAACCAGCCGGTCCAAGGGGCAAAATCCAGTATTGGCAACAGTGCAGGGACAATCAGCAGCCAAAGATTGGGCCGGTACCAGAGTAAGGCTGCGTAGCTCGCGACAAGCCCCCCAATTAAAAACTTGTTGGCCGGATAGACCAAGGCAGCCCCGACCAGCCCGCACAGCAGGGCAACGGAGATGATCTTGGTCAATACCGAACGTATCATTCCGGCTTATCTTCCCACTTGCCCGCCTCGATCAGCTTATTCTTCAGCCCGGGCAAAGGAAAGCCCAAGGCATAGGCTTTTTTCGCGTATTTATTTGCCTGCTCGAAATTCTTTACCTTCAGGAAGGCCAGGCCGAGATTGTAGTTGATTGTCGGATTCTCCGGTTCCAACGCCACTGCCTGATTGAACTCTACCAACGCTTTGTCGGTTTGCCCCAATGCAAACAAATAATTGCCGTAGGCCCCATGGACCACGCCGTCGTCAGGAGCAAATCGAATGGCGCGATTGAAATAACATTCGACCGGATATTTGGCCTGATTCACTCGTACTGTTTTGTCCTTCAAGCCAAGCCGTGCCATCGTTGCCAATGCGCGATGATGGTTTGGAAATGCTCGCAAGGTATAATCCAGATCGCCGCCCAGGTAGCCGGCATTGCCTTTGATGCCCTGTTCGACATCCGAGGTAAAGTGTGCCATTTCGACGATATGCAGGTTGGGCGCAAATTCCGCTTTCCTGTAATCGAACGGTCCGTATGCATTCGCCAATTCGCCGCAATAGTTATCAGCATACGAACTGCTCGACGCCACCAGAATCATGACTGATGCAATGAATGTAATACTTTTCATAGCGCGCTCCTGGGCCGTTAGGCCCTCAATGTTAGTCGCTTAAATGCTTTGTTTCACTATGTCGTATTTCTGTTTTCGTACGCAATGTTATCAAGAAGCTTCCCTAATTCACCGGTTCGCGATCGGCGCGAATTCAATGTGATCAATTGCGCGGGGGCAAGCGGTGCTGCATTAGCGTCAACTAACGCCATAAAGCGAATCAGCGCCTGCATAATGGCTTCTTTGGAATCCAATGGCGCAATCGTGTCAATGCCTGCGGCGCGTAATGCCGTGGCAGTGTCGCCGATCGGATCTGTCAATGCCAGTATGGGGCGCCGGGCCCGTAAATATTCATACAGCTTCGCCGGGATCTGGTGATTGCAATTGGATGCCTGGAGTATCAACAACCCGCCGGCGGTGAGCATCTCGGTCAATGCTTCCCGGTAGGAGATGTGCGGTGCAAGGGAAACCAGGGATTCGATTCCATATTTTTTAATGAGGCCGTCAAGATAGGCGTCATGTGCCGTGGCGCGCAAGATCACCTGGAATTTTGCGCTCGAAATCAAGCCTTGCTGAAGTAGCGACGCCAACGCTTCAAAAAGGGGGACCGGATCGCGCTCGGATGGATAAATGATCCCGCTATGCACCAACAAAAAGGGCTTGTCCGCACCGTTATTGTTGACAGCACTGGCCTCCGCATCGATAAAATTTTCTTCGTCGTAACCGTTTTCGATCAGACTGAAACGCGACGCCGGGATGGCCGGAAAACGTGCCTCATAGGTCTTGATTGCACCCGGCGTGGTGCACACGGCCGTGGTGCAATGCTGAACCGTTTTTGCTTCGATCCACTGATACAGGCGCCGGGTAAACGGGTCCGGAGGATAATCGACATCGGTCATCGGGTCGCGAAAGTCGGCTACCCATGGGATACCCGTCAAGCGATGCAAACATAAGGCGATCAAATGCGCCGTCGAAATCGGATAAGTTGACCAGATCACGTCGGGGCGATATTTGCGGATCAAGTTCAGGCCGGCCGGCACCGCGCCGAGCAACCAGGAGGACCAACGGTCCGGCAACGCCAACCATCCCGGATAACGTCCCTTGATCGCCAGATGGCGCGAGGCGTCCAATGCCCACGCGCGGCGCACTACCACTTCGCTTGGAATATCGCCGATTTGATCATCGCCGCTATTGACGTATGCCCTGGGATGAGCTGACAAAACGATAGGCTGCCAACCGTATTCCGGCAAATATTGCGAAAATTTCAAAGTGCGCTGGATACCACTGCTGCCACGCATTGGCGGGTAATGGTAGGCAATCATCAGGACCCGTTTTACCATGATCGAATCCAGTCACTCGTCCAATTGCATACCTGGTCGCGCCATACCCGGCGCGAAAATGTATGATCAGCGCCTTCCAATCTTTTCTGATTGACGCGCGCAGCGGCCAGCAAACGCTGCCATTTGCTGGATGCCTTGACCATGTCGGAGAATTCCTGAGCAGTGAGATCGGCGCCGCTGATAATCAACAACACCTTGCCGGTAAACTGATTGAAGCCCGCGAACATCCGATCCGGTAACGTCTCCGCGCGCTGAACGCTCGCCGAAATTGACTGACCGGTCTCCGGCGCATCGGATTTATTCACCGAGAACGCGCTGCCGACCAGCTTGAAAAAGGATTTGGCGGCTGCTGCGTATTCAAATTTTCCGCTCAGGATTTTTTTCCAGAACCCGGCTTCCAGAAGACGGCCGCGATAATAGTGTTTCAAGGTGGTTTTTGCGATTCCGTCTAAAGTTCGGACCCAGGGATTGAGCAGCACAAGGCCGGTCACGCGCCGGTCTTGAAAGGCATAGAACAACGCCGCCGACGCGCCGTCACATAATCCCCAGATGGCGATTTCCGTCATGCCGGGGACAGCAGCAAGGAATTGATCGATGGCAGCGCGCAAATCGTCGCCGACATCTTCGAAATTGCGTATCGATCCCTCGCTGTCGCCCATGCCGCGATAGTCGAAACGCATGGCAGGAATTCCCTGCGCCGCCAGACCGCGTGCCAGCAAAGTAAATTGACGGTGGCTGCCGGCGCGATACTGCGGGCCGCCGACCAGGATCAGCACGCCACGGCTGCGAACCTGTTCCGGCAAACTCACAATCCCGTAGAGCATGGATTCACGACAGGGGAAACCGATCGCACGTTCCTCAAAGTTCATGGCTGGCCATCCGTGAAATCGAGGAAAGATCAGCCGCGATTGACGATGTCGCCGACAACAATTCGGGGCATTCCGATATTTCCTGCGTGGCCCAGAATGGCAGGCACGGAACAATATGGGTATGCAGGTCGACTCCTTGCTTTTCCCAGGCGCTAACCACCCGTAGTCCGGCAGGCGTCATGGGGCGGTCCGCAGCGGAAACCACTTCGAACCAATGGATAGGGCAGGTCGTCATGAGCAAACTGGTGGCGTCCAGGGAATCGATCGCCAACGCCAGGGCCGGTGCGATGTCGTAGCCGGCGATTTCCAGGGTATCCCCCGCTTTCAGCGCTTCGCGCATGGCCTGGGTTCCACCATTTTTTTCCTTGCCGTCGCCCAGCATGTCGTTGGCTACCCGCAACCGCAACAACTGCGTCAGATAAGATGTGCCGTTGAGCACGGGCTGCCAGAGAATGATGCCGTCAATTTTGTACGTTGAACTTCTTGCATAATCCAGGGCAAGCAGGGCACCCAGGCGCAGTCCCCATAGATTAACCGGTTTGCCGAGACGCTCCTGCAGCCATTTGTTGCCCAGTGCCAAGTCTTCTTTCCATTGTTCCCAACTGGCGTCACCGAATTCGCCGCTACTGTCGCCGCACCCGAGTAAATCCATTTGCAAAACGCCGAACCCAAGTGCAGCGAACTGCCGCGCCTGGTGCGCGACCATTCTCCTTGCCTTGTTCATCTCGTCGCCAAAAGGGTGGACGTAGAGCAAAGAGCCACGACATTTTCCAGCGGCGGGTGGATAAAACAGGCAGAAGCGCTCGCCTAAGCCTGTTTTTAGAAAAAATGGCTCGGCAGGCAATGGTCCAGGAAGCGGATTCATTCCGCTAATTTGCCCGCGACGAATGCGGCAAGGCTACCCAGCGTTTCAAATGTGCTGGCGCTGATTTCGTCGTCTTCTACTACGATGCCAAAGTGTTCCTCCAACGCCGCAATGACATTCACCACCGCCATGGAGTCCAGTTCCGGGATGCTACCCAATAGTGCAGAATTTTCCTTGAGGGAATTTTTCGCATCACCAAGACTGAGCACATCGCCCAGGATATTCTTTACTTCTTCAAGATACATGTATGCTTACTCCGCGGAGGGTTCGCCGCTTGGGGCGGATTGAAATTGATTACGCAGCTGACCGACTATTTTGGTGGGACGATTCAACATGTCACGCAATCCCAGCAGGACCGGCCATCGGTAACCGGTGACATGATACATGGTACGTATCTCCTCGGTCCATCGACGATGCCACTCCATGACTTTACCGTAGAATTCGATTTTATTAAACCGACCTTCCTCGAATAGTTGGCGACATGCTTCTTCGCGCATCAGCAAAGTAGGCGAGAGGCTATTGGGCACGCTTTCGTCATAGGTGGTCTTTAGTATGATGATGCTGTCGGCGCCTTCGACGCATAAATCCATGGCCACCAATTGGTCATCAAACCAGTAGCGGTAAATCCTGCCTGCATCGCATCGACAAAATGCTTCCAGCATGCCGCGATAAAACCGGCCTTGTGCATTGTCCGGATGGATCGCGGTTCCGCCCGAGGCCTTCCAGCCGGCGCTTTCCAGCCTGCCGTAATCGGCAATCCCCGCCGCTACATCTTCGGGCGCGCGATTGACCTGCATGCGCGTGGTTACGCCATCTTTCTGCAGTTTGGCCCTTTGTTTCTTCAGGTTGCTGCGCAAATTCTTGCCGCGTGCATTCCAGTATTCGTCAAAGCTACCCCCAATCGTGATTCTGGCCGTCTCGATGTAATTCAGGGTGCGCACATGCTTTGCTTCCGCAGGGCGCGAAACCAGTTCCGGATCGAGCTGGGTCAGGCACAACGAGAGTGGGAAGCCGGGCAGTTCCCGCATCAGGCCGGTCAATAGTGGTTGCAGATCCAGTTCCGGGCGATGCAGCCACATACCGATCGGCGCCTGCGACGGCTGAAAAGTTTCCCATACCCCGCGACCGCGCGGCGAAACAATCGCCATTGCCTGCATCTGCCCGTCCTGCTCGCAATAGGCGAACAATTCCTTGCCGTGGCCAAATTCCGTTAGCAGAGGCTGCACGAAATCCGGTGCCAACAGCGGCGATTTAGCAGCTTCGGTATTCAATTGCTGCCAACGTTCAGCGTAGGCTGAAAACTGGCTTGCAGGAAGAAGAGTCCAGCTCATATTTTTGGCGGACCTTGGGAAAGAAGTGTGTCTTTTATTTCAGCGATCATCCATTCGATTTCAGACTGGCGCAACTCTTGATGACAGGGGAACTGCAGCACGCGCTTTGAAAGATCGACGCTGGCGGTGCAGACAGTGGCATCGACGCCAGGCCAAAGATATTCGCCGAAGCGAACGATGGGCACGCCGGCCCGCTTTAAAATCTTGAAGATTTTTGTCGGATCGTCGGTGAGCAATGGGAAGACCCAGGGATAAACACCGTCCGGGAGGGTTTCAAAAAGTGGGCGGCAGCCAGGTAATCCGCTTAAGGCGTCGAACAGTTTCTGGTAATTTCTCCGGCGCAGCAAAGCCATGCGGCGGCGCGAAACCAGCTTGAGCATGACGCGCGAAAAATAGGACGAACGCTTATCCAGCCAATTTGGATCGAATCCAAAACCGCCATCCGACGAACCCGGTGAAAGCGATGTCGAATTGGCGGGCTTGCGTGCCTTGATTTGACCCCACAAGAAATTCTTGAGGAACATCGGCAACCACATCAAGACTTTTATCAAGCCGAGTCGATGATATTCGAAACCGTCTTCCAGCGTATTGAACACCACTTTCGCTTCGAAGCCGGGGCCTGCGCCACGCAATGACACGTCCGTCAGCGAATGCCGCGCGGATACCAGGCAGCCGCCTTCGTATACCGGGAAAAATTTCATGCTGCTGGCGATCGCATAGTCTCCATAGGATCCCACCGATTTCCCATTATGCTGACCCAGGAAGGAATGGGCGCAATCCTCCAGCATCAACAGGCCGCGGGCGTCGCAAAATGCGCGTATCTTCGACAGGTTTTGCGGAAAGCCAAAATAGTTGGTGACCATCAGCACTTTGGTGCTGGCAGTCACTTTAGCGGCTATATCGTCCAGATTGACCGAGGTATCGGAATTGATGCGATAGAAAACCGGTGTAGCGCCGCTCCAGATAACCGGTTCGATCATCGAAGCGCAATGGTAAGAGGGTACCAACACCGTATCGCCCGCATTGACCTTCATTTGCCGCAGCGCAAGCGCGATCGCCACTCTGCCGCTGGTGACAAAGCGTGCCTCGCCGGCATCGAGTATCGAGGGCGGACGCTTGCCGCCCTCAAAATTGAGCGACGCGAACGACAGGATGGGCGCGGTCGGAATGTGTGGCGGAGGATAATCCGCTATTTTGATATCAACTTCAGTCGGCGGTTTTTCTTTTTCGAGCGCGTTCATCCATCCCGGATTTTGCGGGACGATATCATCGGTTCTCACGCTGTCATTGACGTCAACGGCTCTCATATTCTTCCCTAGGCAAATCCGGCCTGCTTCCAAAAACGAAAAGAGTTACAGCAATATGACATTGGAGGTGACATTCGAATAGTTTCATTTTGAACATCGAGTAGTATAACCCGTAGCAGGGGGCAAAAGTCGAGTAAAACGTAACAATGGGAATGAGTTTTTAGTATTTTCCATCAAGTACTATTTGGATCGATGAATTACTGCGCCGCCTATTTCGTAAGCGTTACCAAGCAATGAAAACTGCGATACCGATACGTAACTTTTTAGTGGTGGCGATCTCATTGGAAAATTTATCCTGTTACAATATGACGCCGTTCTATACGAGGCGTGCTTTGATTTGAATTGAGAGAAATGGGTCGCATGCGTTGCCGCGCTATCGTCCTAAATCGCCTTGATTTAACTGCGTAGTGCCCACTTCCCAATTGATTGTTAACCGGTTCTAGATCTCTTGAACGAAATAAACAAAGAAATCGCGAAAGGCGCCATGTGGATGGTGACTTTCAAGTTCATTGATCGCGGAATAGGCCTGGCAAGTACTATTGTGCTTGCGCGCCTGTTGGCGCCCGCCGATTTCGGTTTGATCGCGATAGCCATGATGCTGATCGGCGCGCTGCAATTGCTCGTGTCCTTCAGTTTCGACGTGCATCTTATCCAGAATCCGAACTCGGGACGCGATCAATTCGATACAGCATGGACCTTCAATGTTCTATTTGCGCTTTTCTGCGCCGTCACCCTATCCGTGTTAGCGCATCCTGTCGCGCTGTTTTACCGTGAGCCGCGGCTCGATGTCGTTATTTATACGTTGGCGTTTGGCTGTTTTGTCGGCGGATTTTCCAATATTGGCCCCGTGATATTTCGTCGCGAAATGCGTTTCGATCGTGAGTTTAAATTCATGCTTGGCAAACGCCTGGCGCCGGTCTTGATTACCATTCCCATCGCCTTTTGGCTGAGAAATTATTGGGCCCTCGTGTTTGGCCAGTTGGCGGGAACAATTGCGTCAATGTTTCTTTCCTATTTCGTGAGCACTTATCGGCCGCGCTTCTCGTTGAAGGCAAAGTCGGAATTGTTTCATTCGTCGAAATGGCTGGTATTGAACAACATGCTCGGATTCCTGAATGGCCGTGCGGCGGAGTTCGTTGTCGGCAAGCTCGCCGGCGTAGCAGGGCTGGGCGTATATACAATTTCTTCCGAGATATCGACCCTGCCGACAACGGAACTTGTGGCGCCCATCAATCGAGCGGCTTTTCCTGGTTACTCCCGCTTGGCAAACGATATCGACAAGCTGCGCGGCAGCTTCTTGAGTGTTATTTCGATGGTCGCGCTATTTGCCTTGCCAACGGCAATCGGCATTGTTTCCGTCGCAGACCTGATGGTGCCCGTTGTGCTTGGCTGGAAATGGTTGGCAGCCATTCCACTCATACAAGTGCTGGCGGTGTACGGCGCGCTGGTGGCATTGCAAACCAATATCGGCTACGTGTACCTCGCAGTGGGTCGGCCGAAAATCGTCACGCTGGTCGCCACTGTGCAGTTTGTCGTCCTGTTGGCCTTGCTGTTGCCTGCCACCTGGTATTGGGGGGCGATCGGTGCTTCCTGGGCATTTCTTGCTACCGCTATCCTGATGGTGCCGGTCAACCAGACGCTCATTGCCAAGCAGCTCAAGCTGTCGGTAACCGAATATGGTGCACGTCTCTGGCGGCCGTTTGTTGCGGCTACTATCATGGCAATCACATTGTATATGCTCAAGAGTAACTTCACGCTGGGGCATGAATCGGCGCCCTATGTCGCGGCATTGTTGCTGAGTGTAGCGGTTGGCGTGGTCGTCTATTTTTGCACGCTCTATGTGCTTTGGCGCATGGCGGCGCGACCCGACGGGGCAGAGCGATTTTGTTTGGCCCAGGCAGAACAGATGATGGCCAAGCTGGGATTCAGGGTAAATTTGCTCGGCCATCAAAGTACCGAATTGTGAAAAAACAAGAGAACTAGCGGCCAAGCTCCCGCACTACACGAATGAATTTCGTCGCCTGATTCTGCATCGAAAATTGCGTCGATACCGAGTCGCGTGCCGCCAAACCCATTTCACGTCGCCGGGCCGGATCGCGTAATTCGTTCAAGGCAATGGCCCAGTCACGTGCCGAGGTGGCCAGGAAGCCATTGACCCCATTCTCGATCAGCGATTCGTAGGCCGGAATCGGCGTGGCAATGACCGGTAGACCGAGCGACATTTTCAGGGTCAAGCGGTTTTCGGATTTTCGCATCCAGTCCGGCGGCAGGGCGGCACCTGCCTCGCGCGGCGTGGTATCAATCGGGATCAGCCCGATATCGGCGCGCAGCATGTCGCGATACACGCTCTCGGTGCCCCAGGGAACGCACTCGATTTGGCGATTCAGGATGAATTTCAGGTATTGCGTACGTTGTTCCCAGGTTTTTTCTGCCCACTTCCAGCGCATGTCATGTAAATTCTGCATTCCGCGCTGATAACGTCCTACGATGCGCACCTTTAGCCACGACGGCACTTCCTCAATCACAGGAAGGCCGCTAAGCGAATGTGAAGTCACCAATACCGCTTCAATTGGCGCGCGCTGCGTGCCCCAGTCGCCCTTGCAGATATTGGGATTTTCAATGCCGTCATGCACTACATGAATGCGCGACTGCAATGCGGTCGGATAAAGTGACTTCAGGAAATCGGAAATGATGATCGTGGCGTCGGTTGCTTCCACCATCTCAGCATCGATACGATCGCAAACCGAGAAAATGGTATGAACGCCGGCCGACTTCAATTGTCGCGCCAGCGCTACCGCACTTGGCCCACCAACTTTCTGTAGCACCACCGCCTTGCTGTTGGAGGCAATTGCTTTTTCAGCGACGCCAGTCAGGTCCGGGGTTTCAGTCGCTCGCGGCGGCTGGAACAGGATGTGCGGTTGCAAACCCTCGGATTGCAAAAACGGCAGCATGTTGAGCACGGCGATACGGGTGCTGGGAAGCGGTTGCTCTAATCCGGAGCATAGAACGAAGCCTACGGGCCCATCGCTCATGAAGTGCGTTCCGCTTTCAGGCAAATTTGGTAGGTCAGGAACTCGCGAATCGGCGCCCAGCGTTGCATGAATAAGGGCAGGCGATTTAACAGTCGATTCATTCTACCGCCGCCGATATCCCCCCAGCGCAATGACTGTGTCATGGAGGAAACCTTGAATCCGTATTCCGCCAACAAGTCATGACCGTCCCGAATGGTAAACCAGCGCAGATGGGTGCGGTCAAAGATGCCACGATCGCGGCGGGGGAAATAACCGCCGAGGAAGATTGCGCGCAGTGCCGAAAGATGTCGAATGTTCGGCAGGCTCATAACGATGCTGCCGCCCGGCAACAAATGCTGGCAAGCTTGCTGCAGGCAACCGCGCGGATCAACCAGGTGCTCCAGCACGTCAGCAAAAATGATGCAATCGAAACGGCGTCCGGCCATCGCCTCCTGCCAGTCGAGTAAATTGAGATCGCCGTGGATCACATGATCGAGGTGGTCCGCTGCCTCTTTGGCGAAGTCAGCGTCGAATTCGATGCCCCAAACACTGCGTTCCGGTTCTACGAACATGAGAGACCGGCCAAGAGCGCCATTGCTGCAGCCGACATCCAATATCAAGCGTGCGGAACGCGGTATCATCTCCACAATATCGGAGCGCGAGGTGGTATAGGCAGCGTTCCGCTCCAATAATGGTGCGGCGGGTTGGCTCAAACTGGACGACATCGAAGAGGCCTTCAAAGCAGGTTGCAACTGGGCAGCAGCAAGAGTATACGAAATTGATAACAAATGTTCAACTGTCAGTGAAATTTTTAGTAAAATAACCAGCAAATATTTTGAAATGTGAAATTGAAATGTGAGTGATGTGAATGATGTGAATGCATATGGCGCGTATGACGCATCTGTGACATTTTGCATTATCAAGTATAGCGATTGGCCGTTCGCTCATCGCTTCAGGTAGGGTGGAGCGGGGGCATCCCGGCAATGCACCGCCTGCCTGATTCACTCCGTCCTTTGATGTCAGCTAGAAAAAAACAAGGTTCCAATGAGCGATCTGGTTCACGATTTCATTTTCCATTCGGCCCACCTGACGCCGGACGCAGAAGCGTTGGTGTACGGTGAGTGTCGATTGGATTACGCCGGGTTGGCCAACATCGTCAGGCAAACTGCCGGAGGCTTGTTGGCGGGCGGTTTGGCGCGTGGCGATCGCGTGGCGATTTATCTTGAGAAACGCATAGAAAACGTTGCCGCCATGTTTGGCGCTGCCGCAGCAGGGGGCGTCTTTGTGCCGGTCAATCCGCTGCTCAAGCCCGAGCAGGTGGTCTATATCTTATCTGACTGTAACGTGCGGGTCCTGGTTACCTCTGCCGACCGCCTGCGATTACTGAGTTCGACATTGGCACAATGCCCCGATTTACGTACGGTGATTGTGACCGGCGCCGGCGATGATTTGCCGACGCTAGCCGGTATCGAAGTCATGACGTGGGAGCAGGCGACGGAGGTATCTGGTTCGACACTCAAATCTGCCCACCGCAATATCGATGTCGATATGGCCGCAATTCTTTATACCTCCGGCAGTACCGGCAAGCCCAAAGGTGTCGTGCTGTCGCACCGTAACATGGTGGCCGGCGCCAAAAGCGTTGCCAGTTATCTGGAGAACCGACCCTCCGACCGCATTCTGGCGGTGCTTCCGCTCAGCTTTGACTATGGGTTGAGCCAACTGACTACGGCATTCAGCGTTGGCGCCACCGCCGTGCTGATCAATCACTTGCTGCCACGCGACATTCTCAAAGCCGTCGAGGCTGAACGGATCACCGGCCTGGCTGCTGTGCCGCCGCTGTGGATACAGATAGCCAACCTGAACTGGTCGCCCGATTGCAGCTTGCGCTATCTGACCAATTCCGGCGGCGCCATGCAACGCGCCACGTTGGACGCCCTGCGGAGCGCCTTGCCCAAGGCGCAACCGTTCCTGATGTATGGCCTGACCGAAGCGTTTCGATCCACTTTCCTGCCACCGGAAGAACTCGACCGGCGACCGGATTCGATGGGCAAGGCGATTCCCAATGCCGAAGTGATGGTGTTGCGCGCGGACGGCACCGAATGCGAAGCAGGCGAAGCGGGTGAACTGGTGCATCGCGGGGCGCTGGTGTCGCTCGGTTACTGGAACGACCCTGCAAAAACTGCCGAACGTTTCAAGCCTTTTGTATCGATCCATCGCGGTTTGCCGCTGGTCGAAATGGCGGTGTGGTCGGGTGACACCGTGCGCAAGGATGAAGACGGTTTTCTGTATTTCATCAGCCGCAGTGACGAAATGATCAAGACTTCGGGTTACCGCGTCAGCCCCACCGAAGTCGAGGAGGTGGTTTATGCGTGCGACCGGATCGCTGAAGCAGCGGCGATCGGCGTGACCCATCCGACGTTGGGGCAGGCAATTGTGGTGATCGCCTATGCGCGGGAAAATTCTGAAATGAATACTGAAATGACTGCGGCCGATCTGCTGGCCGCCTGCAAGCCGCACTTGCCGGCGTATATGCTGCCGGCGAAAATCATCATGTCGCCAAGCAGTTTGCCACGCAACCCGAACGGCAAGATCGATCGCAAGCTTCTCAGCCAACAACTGGAAACCACCTTTACGGAATCAACCCAATGAATGCACCGCGCCCGCGACATGCGCCGCTGACGCAATTTGCCGTCACCAACGATTGCCTGGAGATCGGTGGCATGCCGCTGACACGCTTGGCCGAACGTGTCGGCAACACCCCGTTTTATGCTTATGATCGGGCAAAATTAACAGAGCGGGTCGCCTTGCTGCGCCGCCATCTGCCGCCGGAAATCCATTTGCATTACGCCATGAAAGCCAATCCTATGCCGGCGGTGGTCCAGCATATGGCGGGCCTGGTCGACGGTATCGACATTGCTTCGGGCGGCGAGCAGAGAGTGGCGCTTGATACGCCGATGGCTCCAGGCAGGATCAGCTTTGCCGGCCCCGGAAAAAGCGATGCGGAGCTGGCTTGCGCCGTCGCAGCAGGAATCGTGCTGAACATGGAGTCCGAAGCGGAAATGGAGCGCATCGTCGCAATCGGTAAGCGACTGTCGATTACACCGAAAGTGGCGATCAGGGTCAATCCGGATTTCGAGTTGAAATCGTCGGGCATGAAAATGGGCGGCGGCCCGAAGCAGTTCGGCGTCGACGCCGAACGCGTGCCGGAAATGCTCAAGCGAATCGGCACGCTGCCGCTTGAGTTTCAAGGGTTTCACATTTATAGCGGATCGCAAAACCTGAAAGCCGCATCGATTCAGGAGGCGCACGAAAAAACCTTTGCACTGGCGATTCGCCTCGCCGAACATGCGCCGTCCCCGGTACGCACGCTCAATATTGGTGGCGGATTCGGCGTTCCATACTTCCCGGGCGAAGAAAGGCTCGATCTTGAAGCGGTGGGCAGCAATCTGAAACGCCTGTTGCCGGATGTCAAACGGCAATTGCCGGATGTGCAAATCGTGATTGAACTGGGGCGTTACCTGGTGGCCGAAGCGGGAATCTATGTTTGCCGGGTGATCGAACGGAAGGTGTCGCGCGGGCAAGTTTATCTTGTGACCGACGGCGGCTTGCATCATCATCTGGCGGCATCGGGGAATTTTGGCCAAGTGATCCGCAAGAATTATCCGGTGGTGATCGGTAATCATGTCGCTGATGGCGAACGTGAAATCGCCTCGGTAGTCGGGCCATTGTGCACGCCGCTCGATTTGCTGGCCGATCAGATGGAAATGGCGAAGGCCGATGTTGGCGATCTGGTCGTGGTGTTTCAGTCGGGCGCGTATGGCTTGAGCGCAAGCCCAACCGCGTTTTTGAGCCATCCGAGCGCGCTGGAAGTGCTAGTCTGAAGATGCAAGCCGATGACGGATTGGGAAATCTGTTCTTGTGCTCAACTATGTCGAACATCAAATAGTTCAAGCACCAAACTTTAGGGGTCACAATGGTTGAATTTGCCGGAGCAGGGCGATGAGTGGTTTATGTGGCTGGATCGGAAATAACGCGAATGCCGCCGATGATCGACGCATGATCGAGGCGATGGCTGCGCCATTGGCGCGCTTTGATGCCAGCGTGATTCAATCGGCGCAAGGCGGCAATAACGCAGTAGCGGTTGCCGCTGCCGCCGGCGGCGCCCAAGTTTATCAGCGTGACGGCGTATTGGTGGCCTTGTTGGGCAAGGTTCGGTTGCGCGATGCCCGCATGGCGCAACAAGCGGCGGAGCAAGGCGTGGCCAAGACACTCGCCGAACACTGGCGCGCGTCGCCTGAGCAACTATGCGCCAATCTATCGGGCGCGTTTTCATTGTGCATCCTGGATGAACATTCGGGCGAGGCATTGCTGGCGATCGATCGCATGGGCACGCATCCCTTGTCGTTTCAAGTTGTCGGCAATGCCTTGGTATTCGGCTCGTCGGCCGATGCCATCAACCGTCATCCGTTGACGCCGGGGCAGATCGATCAGCAAGGGCTTTACAACTATGTGTACTTCCATATGGTGCCAAGCCCTGGAACGATCTATCGCAATCAGCAGCGGCTTTTGCCCGGCCAGTACCTGCTCTACAAAAAGGGGCGGGTCGAAACGCATTCGTACTGGCGCGTGCAGTTTCATGAGAATGGCGACAAGCCATTTGCCGAATTGAAGCAGGACTTTCTGCAGGTTTTGCGTAGCAGCGTGCGCGAGACGAGTGAAGACCAGGCGATCGGCGCTTTCCTGAGCGGCGGCACCGATAGTTCGACCATCGCCGGCATCTTGACCGAAGTCGGCGGAAAGCCAGCCAAAACCTATTCCATCGGCTTCGAAGCACAAGGCTACGATGAAATGGAATACGCGCGCATCGCCTCGCGTCATTTCAAGACCGAGCATCACGAATATTACGTCACGCCGGACGACGTGGTCAGCGCGATACCGCAGATTGCGGCGGTATTCGATCAACCATTTGGCAATGCGTCTGCGGTGCCGGCTTTCTATTGCGCGCGCATGGCGAAAGCCGATGGCGTGACGCGCATTCTCGGTGGCGACGGCGGCGACGAACTGTTCGGCGGCAATGAGCGCTATTCGAAGCAACAGGTGTTCGCGCTTTACGAACAGGTGCCTTCGCTGCTGCGCAAGGCCTTGCTGGAACCGGCTGTGTTCAATTTTCCGGGCGGCAAAAACATCAAATTGTTGCGCAAGGCACGCAGCTACATCGAACAAGCATCGGTGGCCATGCCGGCACGGCTGGAAACCTACAATCTACTCGGTCGCTACGGACCCACTCAAGTCTTCACTGATGAATTCCTGTCCGCTGCCGACATCAATC
>Ga0302315_10001485_pt1 | contig 23635 bp, 19 predicted proteins | sample III_Palsa_N3_1_FD_200532 | JGI IMG/M metagenome (GOLD analysis project Ga0302315, IMG submission 200532) | Peat permafrost microbial communities from Stordalen Mire near Abisko, Sweden - III_Palsa_N3_1 | ecosystem: Environmental > Terrestrial > Soil > Palsa > Peat permafrost | place: Sweden...
CCTCTTCATCCTCGTCAGCCCCCACCGTGAACAAACCGTCGCCGCCACGCGCCATCGCCTCGCGCAAAGCCGGGGTCGCCTGTTCCAGCACCGCTGCCAAAGACTGTCCTTCCAGCTTGCGGCCTTGATTCAGCATGTGCCGCGCCGCCAAATTGGCGAATACGATAGGGCTGCCGTCGCAGACCAACAGCATGGCCACCGGGGTATTTTGCACCATCGTGTCGAGCAGCAATTCACGCTGCACCAAGCCCAACCGTTGCGCGCGCAAGACGTCGCCCAATTCATTGTGCGCAGCCACCAGATCGCTGATTTCATCATTACGCGGCCAGCGCAAACCGAATGAAAAGTCGCCATCCTTATAACTGGTGACGGTGCCGGTCAGGGCGCGAAAAATTGACAGCATCGGTTCGATTTGACTTCGCACCATCAGCAGAATAATCGGCGCCATGCATAACAGGCACAGCAGGGTCGTCAAGCCTTCTTGATCTGGCAACAAATGCGTCAGCAATTGTGTCAACAACACTGCCAGGAGCACCAACACGCCGATCAATATCGACCAGCGCGCCACCAAGGCAATCCGCAGCTTGCCAGACGGATTCTTTTCCGGGTTTTCCGTCATCTGCTGATGCCCAGCCGTTCCAGGCGTCGATACAAAGCCTGCCGGCTCATACCAAGCGCCATTGCCGCCTGCGCCACGACGCCCCCGGCACTGGCCAGAGCTTGTTCGATGGCGGCACGGTCCGGTTCAGCTTCGCTAGCCGTGCCGTTGGTGTTGGCATCCGAGGCGCTGATTGCCGGGCCAACCGCGGATGGCAAGCCCATGTCCGCGACACCGATCTCCTTGCCAACAGCCAGTAAGCCTGCACGTTGCATGACGTTTTTCAGCTCGCGCACATTGCCGGGCCAGTGATGTTTCAGCAGCGCTGCCGCTGCTGCCGGATGCAAGGTCTTGTCCGTGCCCAGGAAATGCTCCGCCAATGGGATGATGTCTGCCGGACGCGCCGCAAGCGGTGGCAGATTAAGTTCGATCACGTTCAAGCGATAAAACAAGTCTTCGCGAAAACTGCCGGCACGAATCATCGCCGGCAAGTCGGCATTGGTGGCGCTGATCACGCGCACCTTGACCCGCCTTTCGCGATTCGAGCCGAGGCGTTCGAAGCGCCCGGTTTCCAGCACCCGCAACAACTTCATTTGGCCGGCGGCCGGCAAATTTCCGATTTCATCGAGGAACAGGGTGCCGCTGTCGGCCGCTTCGAACTTGCCCTCCCGCGCCTTGCCGGCACCGGTATAGGCGCCGGCTTCGGCCCCGAACAATTCCGCCTCGATCAATTCCGATGGCAATGCGCCGCAATTCAGGATCACGAACGGGCCGTCGCGTACCGCAGAATTGGCCTGGATGATTTCAGCGATGCGTTCCTTGCCGGTACCGTTGGGCCCGGTAATCAAGACCGGCACATCGGCGCGCGCGACCTGGCATGCCAGATTCAAAACGCGCTCGGTAGCCGGATCATTCCACACCATGCCGCGCAAATCATAGCGCTGCTCCAGTTCGCGCCGCTGACGGCGCTCGCGCTGCACCCGCAGCCGCAGTTCGCGATTGGTTTGACCGAGTTCCAGCAAATTCATGGCGGTGGCAAGCAGGCGTTGATCGTTCCAGGGCTTGGCCAGGTAGTCGGCAGCGCCGGCTTTGATCAGGTCGACCGCGACATCGAGTTGCGTCCACGCAGTCAGCAAGATCACCGGCAAATCGGGATATAGCGCGCGTATCTCGCGAAACAGGGCGATGCCTTCCACGCCCGAAGTCGTGTCTTCGGCGAAATTCATGTCCTGGATAACCAGATCGATGTCCGCCTGCGCCAACAGCGCCAGCCCTTGCTCCGGCGTGGTGGCACGCAGCGAATCGATGTCGTGCAGGGAAAACAAAACCTCCAGCGCGATGGCGACTGAAGTGTTGTCGTCAATAATCAGAACGGTAGGCATCGTGTGGTTTCAAAACAAGGGTCCGCAAAAGTCCGTAAAAATCAGATTAATGGCCGCCGCGCCAGGCAACTTCGGCATTATGTACTGTCGCCACACTTTGCGCATCAAATCCGAATTCAATTTGTGCAAGCGACTCATCCGAACCTGATGTTGGTGCATTGGTTGGCATCAACAAGCAAAACGCGCTTTGCGGATTTCCCGCAAAGCGCGACAGGCCAGGAATATCGGCGCAGGGTTAAGCCGTGCGGGTTGCCACCGCCGGCGAGATACCTGCGGCGCGCCATGCTGGACCATAAACCGCCAACACGCCGAGCAGCCAAAACACGGCGGCGCCGGTTGCCAGATAAGTAATCGGTAATTTGCTCAACTCCAACTGGCTGACCAGGAATTGATTGAGCGCCACCGCCAGCACCAAGCCGCCGACCACACCGCCGCTGGTGATCAGGATATTTTCAGTAAGAAAATAGCGTAGGATATCGACGCGACGCGCACCAAGGGCGCGCCGCACCCCGATTTGCTTGCGCCGTTGCGACACCCACAAACTAGTCATGCCGACGATGCCACTGGCAGTCACCAGCAGCAGCAAGCCGCTTACCACCACCAACATCCAGCCCAAGATGCGATCGTCGCGATAACGCTTGGCACGCGCCTCATCGATCGAAGTAAGCTTTACGATGATGGGATAGGGCGTGATCTTGCGCAACTGCGTTTCGGCATCGCGCATCACCTGCGCCAGCTGACCGGGTTCGGTCCGTACGATAAATTCTCCATAACGTTCCGTCATGCGGACCGGAAGGATCGCCGAATATTCGCCTTCCGGGGTGGTTTGCGCATTTTGTGTTTGCAAGCGCTGCAGTACTCCGACTATCTGCACTTCCTTGGCATCATTGCCGGTGCCAAAAAACATCATCTTGCCGACCACACTGGTGGCGTCAGGATACAGCTTCTGGGCCAGAGCTTGCGTGATGACGACGCGCTTTGGCGTGACATCCACAGTGGTATCAAAATCGATTTCTTCGATATCATCGTCCGTGAAATAGCGACCCTCGGCCAGTTTGAGTCCCAAGGTCTGCACCAGGGAATCCGGCGACATGTACATCCCGACACTGGTCGTGTGAATCTGTTTGCGGTCAATCACAACCGATGTGTTCCAACCGGATTGCCCCATCGGCACTTGATTGATCATGGCCACTGACGCTACGCCCGGTATTGCCCGCAACACTTCGCTATCACGTTTTTGTTGGGCAATCACTTCGGCGAAAGGCGGCTTTTTCAACGGCGACAATTCGATGACAAAGGCGTCATGTTCATCGGCGATACCGCTGGGCCGGGTTGCCGCTTCATAACGTAGCGTGACAATGTGCAGTGCGTTGGCGAGGATTGCCAGACTGATCGCGACCTGCAGCGCCACCAGCAAGGGCGCGATCTTGTTGCGCAACAGCGCGGAGAGTATCGGGCGAATTTCCATCATGGTCCCCATCATTGAGATTTGAGTTGCAGGGCCGGCATGACCTGGCAAGCGCGCCAGGTCGGCAACAGGCCGGCCAGCACGCTGGCAATAATCGCCAGCACGAAAGTTAGCGCCAACATCATCCAATCCATATGCGCCAGTACCGCAAAACCCTTCGATTGCTGAGCAATCAGGTAAAGTGCCCCGGCACTCAACAACAAGCCGAGCACGCCGCCGACCAGGCCGACCACCGCAGCCTCGATCAGGAATTGCTTGAAGATTTCAGCGCGGCTGGCACCCAGCGCGCGGCGCACGCCGACTTCCCCGGCACGCACAGAAAATTTGGCCAGCAACAAGCCGACGGTATTCACCAGGCACAAGGCTAGAAACCCAAAAGAGAGCCAGGTCGACAAGCGGCTATCATTGCTGACCACATGCCGGTGATCCAGCCATTCCATGACGTTGTAAAGACGATTGATGTTTTGGCGGGGAAAGCGATTGAATTTCTTCTGTTCACGACTGTAGGCATCCAGGTAATCCTGCAATTTCGAACGGTCGAGAGACGATTTTTCCTCGAACCAGAATTGGATCCAGGTGCATTCTGAATCCAGCCTGCCCTGGAAGCCAGGTCCGGGCTCGCCCTGGCAAGTTAAGCTGCCGTCATTATCTTGCTGATGCCGAATTGCCGTGCTAAACGGAATGAACAAATCATCGTTGCCCGAAAAAGTGCCGCCGTTGCCGTTAATCAAATGCGTATAGCGCGGCGCCGGATTCCACGCGCCAAGCACGCCGATCACCTGGAAGTCGTCGCTGAACACGCGGATATGCCGACCGACCGGATTTTCGCTGCCAAACAGCTTTTCGCTTGTTTTGCGGCTGAGCACGATCACGTTGGCGGCACTCTTGTCCTCGGCAGGACTCCAGCCGCCGCCATACAAAAATGGAACTTCGAACATCGGGAAGAAATCGCTGGTGGCGGCGATGCCTTCCACTTCAATGACACCGAGGTCAGCGCGAGCAGGTTCGATGGCGTCGCCCACTCCGTAAAGCGCAACGCGCCGTTCACCGTGGCCGCCGGCCAGGAGATTCATCGCATCGCGATACGATACTTGATCGTCTTCCGGCATCTGACCCGCCGTGTAACGATCCAGGGGGCCGTTATCGATCAGAGGTACGAACAAGCGATCGCTTTTGTCGGGAATCGGGTTGCCCGACATCATGTGTAATATGGTCAAGGTCGAGATACTGGCGGCCACGCCGATCGCCAGCGTCAACACCATCAGCGCAGTCAGCACCGGGTTGCGGCGCAGGCTATGCAAGCCAAGTTTGAAATAGTATTGGAACATAGTGCGCTCCTCAGGCCGCTACGCTGGCGTTAGCATCTGCAATGTGCAGGGAAGGCGTCTTGCGTATCAGGTCACTGACCTGGCCGTCGATGATGTGCACATTGCGTTGCGCGCGCACCGCCAGTTCCGGGTCATGCGTGACCATCAGGATGGTGGTGCCGCCGGCATTGATGACTTCCAACAAATCCATCACGCTGCGCGCCATTTGCGTGTCGAGATTGCCGGTCGGCTCATCCGCCAGCAATAACTTGGGCGAACCGGCCAGCGCCCGTGCAATCGCCACCCGTTGTTGTTGCCCGCCGGACAATTCAGCAGGATAGTGCCGCATGCGCGACGCCAATCCAACTTGCGCCAGCGATTGCTCGATGCGTTCGCGGCGCTCGGCGGCGTTGAAGCCGCGATAGCGTAACGGCACGTCGACGTTGTCGAACAAATTCAGATCGGGAATCAGGTTGAAGCCTTGGAAGATGAATCCCAGTTTTTCATTGCGCAGGCGCGAACGTGCATTGTCGTCCAATCCTTTGACATTGACGCCGTCCAGCAGGAAATCGCCATCGTTGAATTCTTCCAGCAAGCCGGCGATATTCAGGAAGGTCGTTTTGCCGGAGCCGGAAGGCCCGGTCACCGTGACGAATTCGCCCTGTTTCACATGGATATCGAAACCGCGCAGCGCATGTGTCTCGATCATGTGGGTACGATAAACTTTACTCAGATTTTTCATGTGTAACATGGGATGCTTCCTTATCAGTTATTGACCGACTCTAGTTATTGATCGACTCAGTTATTAACCGAAACTCGCGCTGCATTTTCAAAAGTGTCGGTTCCTGCAATCACCACCTTGTCGCCTTGTTTCAAGCCGTTCAAAATCTCGACTGCAGCTACGCTGGTGGCGCCGATTTGTATCGGCTGGCGCACGGCCGCGCCGTTTTCCATCACGTAGGCAAAGCGTCCGCCTTCGCTTTCCACAAAGGGGCCACGCGGCACCAGCAATACATTCGGCTTTTCTTCAATCAGCAGCCGCGCCGAGACGCGTTGGCTCTGGCGCAAGCCAACTGGCTGGGCACCGGTAAAACGCACGCGCGCCAGCACTTCGTTCTTGACCACTTCCGGCGACAGCGCCGACAATTTTCCGGCTGCCTTGACGTCGCCGATGGTCATTTCCGCATTCATGCCCAGGCCCAGATCGGCGACATAGGTTTCGGGAATATCCAGTTCCACTTCCAGCACGGACAAATCAACCAGCGTCATTAATGCGGTATTGATCGCGACCGCGCTGTGATTGGCGACCGACAAGGTGCCGACGAAGCCATTCACCGGCGCCCGCAATTGCAACTCGTTGACCTTGCGCTGCAGGCTGACCAGCGACAGGCGTTGCTGCTCCAATTGGCTTTGTTTGGTTTTCAGTTCGATGCCGACATCTTCGTTTTCAAGTTCGGCAGCCTGTTGTGCATGCTTGCTGCGAATCTCCGCAAACTTCAGTGCATCTTGCGCTTTCATGTAATCGATCTTGCCGACCACGCCCAGTTCGCCGGCGCCTTCAATCCGCTGCAAGGTGCGTTGCGCGGATATCCGCTCGATTTCCGCTTGATCGGCATCGCTGCGCGCAGTCAATTTCTGTTTCTTGGCCAAGATCGCCTGATGCGCGACTTCGGCTTGCAATTGTTCGTAGCTCGATTGGGCGCGTTTGAGTTCGTCGCTCAGATCCGGTGAATCAAGGATCGCCACGACGTCGCCTTTTTTGACGGTATCGCCGGCGTTGACTTTCAAGGTAACCAGGCCGGTCGCCGATGCGAACAGAGTCGGACTGACTGCCGCTACCACGCGGCCATTGACGGTGGCGTCGCGGACCAGCGTGCCGCGTGTGACGGTTTCTATGCGTAGCAGTGCGGCATTGACCGAATGGCTGGTACCGCGCCATGCCGATAGCAAGGACAAGACTGCCAGCACGCAGACCAGGCCGCCGCCTACGCGCCATGCGAGACGCTTGCGGGCCTGGCCCGGCGTGACGGTCAACACGGTATCTTGCGCAGAAGTATCTTTGATCATAAACCCACCTGTACGTCGATGTGGGTTGTTACAGCACTAAGCGTGCCAGATACTAAGTGTTTGATTTATATGAAAATACGAGAATGCGTCCGGACTGTCCGCAGTGTCCGCGCGCTGTCCGCAGGTGGTCGCGGACAGCTACTTGCGAGAAGTCGGACGGCTATGTCGGCCAGTCCAAGCTTCAACATATCATCGTGCTTGCCGATTTGAGAACCAGAACAGCAAAGTCATGCCGACCACGGCAACCCAGTAGTCGACCGGAGCGAAGGCCAGCCAATGCTTGTGCCAGGCGATGCCGGCCGGATTGAAGCGCGCCAGGCCATAGGCTGGATTGCAGACAAACCATAAAAAATCTTCGGTGGTCCAGAACAGCATGAGGCAGGCAATCGTGCGGCATTCGGCGCGCAACGACCATTGACCGCTAAACACCAGGGGGAAATGAAACAACATGGCCACGAATGGAAATACCCAGGCGTGGTAGCCGGTCATCGCTCGTCCGCCCCAGAAAATATCGAGCAGCCAATGATGTTCTATGCGCCAGGTCGGCAAGTTGGCGGCCCAGCCGTTTGCGCCTTCGATCTGGATCTCCACTTGCGCAAAAAAGAAACCGAGCAACATCACAAAGGCCAAAATCGAGGCTAGATGCCACGGCCGGACTGGCGCGTTCATGCGCGCCTCGGCACGCCAAGCACCGCATCCAGCACGCCCTGTGCAGCAGCAGGCTTGCCAAGTGCTTTCGCCTTGCTGCGCATGTCCGCCAGCTTGGCCGGATTCGCCAGTAAATGACCGATGCGGTATTCCAGTGTCGCCGCGTCGACCGCCTTCAAGGCGACGCCCTGTTCCAGCAAGAAATCGGCATTGCGCTCTTCCTGCCCCGGAATCGGGGCGTTGACGATCATCGGCAAACCCATCGCCAGGCATTCCGAGGCGGTCAGGCCGCCGGGCTTGGTAATCACCAGATCGGCGCAGGCCATCAGGCGCTCGACCTTGTCGGTGAAGCCTTGCGCCAACAGGCGTCCCGGATACTGCGCGGCCAGCACTTGCAACGCGGCCAAGGCATCGGCGTTTTTTCCGGCCAGGACAATCAGTTGAAAGTCTGCATCCATCTTCATCAGGCGCGCAGCGACGGTATCCAAACCGCCCAGCCCGCCGCCACCGCCCATCAGCATGAAGGTCTTGCGCGCCGGATCGAGACCGTATTCGCGCGCGCAGGTGGTTCGGTCAAGTTCACTGCCAAACACTTGCATGATCGGGATGCCGGTCACATGGATGGTGTCGGCGGCGATACCCTGGGCGCGCATGCGAAACGCAATCTCTTCGTTAGCGGCAAAATAACCCGCCATGTTTTCGTGCACCCACATGCGATGCAAATCGAAATCCGTGGCCTGTACCCATACCGGGCAATCGAGACAAGACTTGCGTATTTCACGCGCCAATAATTCTGCCGGTAGAAAATGGGTGCAAACGATGGCATCCGGCTTGAACGCAGCAATTTCCTTCAGCAGCGCCCGGGTATTCAAGTGTTCGATACCGCGCCGCAGTTTCTGCATCGCGCTGCCGGGTTCAGCGTCGTTGGTGACCTGATATAGATAACCCCACAAAGCCGGATGATGGTTGATCAAACCAATATAGAACTCCGTATATAACTTGCGAAAACCGGAGGAGACGTAATTCATGACATCCAGATGTTTTGCAGAAAGATTTTCCGCGCGGCTGTCGGCACAAGTGCGAATCGCTTCCGCCGCACGCATATGGCCGGCGCCGGCTGATACGCTCAATAACAGGATTTTCCGGGGTGGCATGGAATTGGACTGCATCAGCAGCATGCCAGCGTGTGAGAAAGTAATATTTTCTTTACGGACATCGTTCATGTATGCCGCCACTTTTCATCGAAATCGTGAGTGTATAGGATTTTGGCGACGGCTTCGTTACTCCGCAATGACGTGCCAGGGCAATCGCGTGAAGGATCTCTGGCGAGAATAGTGGAAGTTCCCTCCCCCTTTGCAGGGGGAGGGCTAGGGAGGGGGTAGTGCGATTGAGAAGCGCCATGCCGTATTTTGAACGCACTACCTCCATCCCAACCTTCCCCCTGCAAGGGGGAAGGGGCTTCATGCGATTGCCCTGAATGACATGCGTTTGTATAGGCGCGATGTCATCGAAGGTTGAATTTCCGCTAAAGCAGCATGAAAATATTCATAAAGTGGTACGGATCATCATAAGACCACATCTGCATAAAAAATGACTGGACCGGTTTCGCTGGCCAATATGTCCGCACATCGCAAGCCGCAAACAGCAAAATCAAAATGCCAATCAGCGCAGCCAAAGCGCTTGGTCTCCACACTCCATGCGCATTTTCCTCACAGAAAAGTTATGCAAGTGGTCTGTACCTTAGAAGAGAAATACAAAACCAGTTGACCTGCAATTCCTGTGGGGTAGCCTTGCTCCGGATTGTCCAAGGTCATCATAAAAATAAAGTTACACACTCAGACGGTATCGCAGTCATGGATTTCCGATCCGCCTATAAAACCCATTGAGGAGAGAGAAATGCAAACCAGGATTAATACTTGCTTAGTCGCCGGCCTGATCGGCGGCATGCTGGCCGGTTGCGGCGGCAGCAGTAGTTCGCAGGATTCATTAAACGATAGCCAGAAGCAAGTTGCGCGCAATGTGAAGGCCAGCACGACTACATGCTATGCCGCGTGGAATGCTGGCACCGCCTATAGCGGCGGCGCGACGGTGAGCTATAGCAACGTCAATTACACAGCAAACTGGTGGACCGAAGGAAACAATCCATCGACCAGCAATGGCGTCACTGGCAGCGGCCAGCCGTGGACTTCGGATGGTGCCTGCGGCACGCCGACTCCTACTCCTACTCCTACTCCTACTCCTACTCCTACTCCTACTCCTACTCCTACTCCTGCTCCTACTCCGACGCCAACACCGACCCCGACACCAACGCCTACGCCCACTCCAACACCGACTCCAACGCCGACACCCGCGCCAAGCGCATGTACCGCACCGCAATGGAGTTCTGGCTCGGTCTACACCGGCGGCATGCAAGCGGTGTACGACAATTACCTATGGCAGGCAGCTTACTGGACGCAGAATAATCAACCGGCTGCGGGCGGCACCACGCCTTGGAACCTGGTCGGCTATTGCGGAGCAATGCCCGGTCCGGCAGCCAGCGCGCTATTTGCGCCGTATGTCGACGTGACGATGAGCTATCCGCTGGCGGCAAATGCGTCGCAGGTCGGCAATCATTACACCTTGGCCTTCATCATCGACAGCGGCGGCTGCACTGCCTCATGGGCCGGCACCATTCCACTGTCTTCGAATCTTTACCTCTCCGATATTGCGACGATCCGTGCAAAGGGCGGCGATGTCGTAGCGTCGTTTGGCGGTGCAGCCGGCAACGAACTGGCCACCACTTGCAGCAGTGCCAATGCGTTACAGGCGCAATACCAAGCGGTCATCACGCAATACGCGTTGAAGCGTATCGACTTTGACGTCGAAGGTGGCGCGCTCGGCAACTCGACTGCGAACGCAACCCGCAACGGTGTAATCGCTGCCTTGCAAAAAGCCAATCCGGGCTTGATAGTTTCATTCACCCTACCCGCACTGGACAATGGATTGACGTCGCAAGACATTTCCCTGCTGCAAAATGCGGTATCGCAGGGAGTCAACATCCAGACGGTCAACATCATGGCGATGGATTTCGGCAGCGCTTATGACAACGGCGGGCAGATGGGACTCAGTGCGATGTACGCAGCATGGTCCACCATGTCGCAGTTGGAAAGCCTTTATCCTGGCTTAAGCCATGCGCAAATTGCGGCTAAAGTTGGCGTGACGCCGATGATCGGTCAAAACGATAACACATCCGAAATCTTCACTTTGGCGAATGCGTCTTACCTGGTCAGCAATGCACAGCAAAACGGCATTGGGTTCCTGGGCTTCTGGTCGGAAACACGCGACACGCCTTGCCCAGCCGGTACGCCGACAACACCGGCGTTGGGAACCTGCAGCGGCATTTCGATGAGTCCTTTTGCGTTCGGCAATATCTTCAAGGCGTTCTAAAGCTGGAACGGGGGGAGCCGGGCGGCTCCCCCCGCGCTATTTCCACCCTTCCCGCTATTTCAAATTTGCCGCTGCTGCGACTCGAATGCCAGCAATGCCCGCTTGCGTTCGAGGCCTCCCGCATAGCCGGTATGTGCGCCGTTGCTGCCGACCACGCGGTGGCAGGGAACGATGATCGATACCGGATTACGCCCAATCGCCGCCCCCACCGCCCGTGCCGCTGTTGGTCGACCCACGCGTTGTGCATGTTCCCCATAACTGATGGTGACGCCATACGGAATCATCAGCAATTGTTGCCACACTTCCTGTTGAAACGGCGTGCCTTGCAGGTCCAGCGGCAAATCGAATGCAGTGCGTTTCCCGACAAAGAATTCATGCAACTCTTTTACGCCCTGTCGCAAATGCGGGTGCGTCGGCTCAAGCTGCCAATCGCTAATGCCCTTGAAATGCCGGTGTTCTTCAAAATAAATCCCGCGCAAACCGTGATCACTGGCCGCCAACAATAATCGTCCGAGGGGACTGTCAATTTCGCAGTAGCAGATCAACTTATTTCTCGTATCACATGTCTTGTCAGATTTCATTTTTCACCTCACGCCGTAGCTTTATTGCTCAAAGAATTCCATAACACCAGTGCCGCATAGCCGCGCCACGGCGACCAGTCGGCGGCACGCGCCAGCAACTGTTTTTCCGTCATGCGGCCCTTCGGGGTATCGACGGTTGCCGCTGCCTTCTGCAAGCCGAGGTCGCCGGCCGGAAACGCATCGGGGAAACGCAGCGCGCGCAATGCAATGTATTGCGCAGTCCACTCGCCAACCCCACGCACGCTCTTCAATTGCGCGACCGCCTGTTGCAAACTGCATGCGGGATTCAGATTCAATCCACCGCTCGCCGCAAATTGCGCAATATTGCGGATCGTTTCCGCGCGCGAGGTCGGCATGCCGATCTGCGCAATGCCTGCGCTCGGCGCGTGCGCCAATATTTCCGCACGCGGAAAATGATGTGTGACGCCGGGGAAGGGAACGTTGATCGGATCGCCGAAGCGCTGCACCAGGCGCCCCGCCAGAGTGGATGCTCCGGCTACACTCACTTGCTGCCCCAACACCGCGCGCACGGCCAGTTCAAACACATCGAAGGTACCGGGAACGCGCAAACCGGGCACCAATTTCAACTGTGCTTCCAACAGAGGATCTTGCATCAAATGCGCTTCGATCACTGCTGGGTTGGCATCGAGATCAAACTGGGTGCGAACCTGCGACAACAAGAACATCAGATGCGGTGCGAGCTGGGGCGCCACTTCCAGTTCAAGTTGCAGTTTGGCGGGCAGGTGGCGCACACGTAACCAGCCTTCGGCATCGGCAACACGTACGCTGCGCGCGTAGGATTGCGCACCGATATCGATCGCTTCAACGCCGGGGATCGCCCTGGTTGCCAGATAACGCAGCATTTCGCTCCAATCGAAGGGGGGACGATAGGCCAGGCGCAGCACCAGCGCGTCGCCGCTTTTCGGTTCTATTTTCGCGGCGCGGCGCACTGCAGTCGGCGCCATTCCATAACGCTCGTCGAATAAAGCATTGAAGCGGCGCAAGCTGCCAAATCCAGCCGCAAAAGCCAATTCCGTCATTGGCAAATTAGTTTCCTGCAATAATTTCTTGGCGAATAAAAGGCGTTGCGTTTGCGCCAGTTCAATCGGCGTCACACCGAAATGTTGCAGCAATACCCGGCGCAATTGACGTGAAGACAAGCCAACCTGCGCCGACAACCCTTCAAGATCGCCGCCATTCAGGGCGCCTGCCGCAATCCGTTGCCACACCGCATAAGCAAGGTTTTGCTGCAAGGCATACGGCGCCAACTCGGGCCGACAACGCAGGCAAGGTCGATAGCCAGCGGCTTCAGCAGTCGCTGCGTTCGGGAAAAATGAGCAAGAGGTAGCACGCGGCGTTTTCACCGTACAAACCGGTCGGCAATAAATTCCCGTGCTTTTTACGCCGGTAAAAAAGACGCCGTCGAAGCGCGTATCGCGCGCCAAAAGTGCGCGATAACACACGTCGCGGTCCGGCAATGCGCCGGCGTCTGCCGGTAGGGAGTGAGTGTCTGAGAGGTTTTCCATGCCTCATTTATACGCCGCCGCCTATTCGGTGTCTAGCCGTTTTCGGACGTATATGTGGAAGGTCTGGCGAGCCTTGGAGGCTGAGCGTAGAGCTGAACAGAACTGAGCTTAGAAGCAGCAACGCGCGACGCTGGATGGCCCTATTTCGTGATGATATCGATCAATTCACGGGCCAATAATTCGGGAGCGGTAATCATCGGTGCGTGCCCGGTTTCCAGTTCGCGCCAGGCCCAATCCGGTTGCTGCTTTACCCATGCGCGCACACCAGCCAACGGTTCGTACCACGGGTCGGTCACGGCAATATAGGTAATCGGCAAGCCATTGCCCACCGGGTAACGCAAGGCCAACGGTTCGGTGTAGGCATGCAAGGGGTGGGGCGTTGAACGGCGCTGCACCCACGCCACATGCTCTGGCTGGAACACGCCAAACTTGTCGGGGGGAGGCGTGCTCATGCGCAAGCCTTCCGGGTCGTCGGTCTGACTGCGTTCTGCCTGGATTATTGGAGGCAACAAGGTAATGGCAGCTTGCCCGTGCTGTGCGATCAAGGCATCCAGGTAGATCAAATGCTTGATCGAATTGCCGATCCGATCGGCAACACCAGTGGCAACCATGCCGCCAAAGCTATGACCGACCAAAACCACATCGGTCAACTCTTCGCTTTCAATCACTGCGCAAGCGTCATCGATAAACGTGGAAAGCCGCACGCTTGGATTAAGCAAATGGGCGCGCTCGCCCAGCCCGGTCATGGTCGGCGTAAACACTTGGTGACCGGCTGCGCGCAATAGCCGCGCAACGTCGCGCCAGCACCAGCCGCCCATCCAGGCGCCGTGAATCAGCACAAAATTCATGCCCATCTCTCCGTGATTCTTACTCTTGTCATCATGCCAGTCCATCGCGTTAACAACAGTGTAGCGCAGTTATGGGCACCGGCTGCCGCCAAAGCGTACAATATCGACATGGAGATAACACTACCTGAACTGGAAGAGGCAATTAATTATTGGCGTACGTTCCGCCCTTCGCTTGGCGAAGAGCGCGCGCTGTCACCCGAGGTCAATTCCTTGGCGTCAGTATATGCAATGATGATTTTCAGCCATGAAAAAGCGATCTCCATCGGCAAGCTCGATCATGCCTGTCGGCAATTGATCGATCATTGGCGCGAACAGCGCGTGACGTAGTTTGGCGAGATCAGGCGGCGATATGGCGCGCCTGTCGTTGCGGCAGGGCGACTGCAGGTGTCACCTGGTCTTTGGCGCGCGGCAATTTTGGCGCTTTCCCGGCGTAATCGGTACTCAATACATTATTGACCTTGCCGGCATCGAGCCCACGACTGCATAACCACTCTGCCACCAAGCCAGCCAGACGATCCATCGCGATCCGATGGGTTGCGTCGGTCTTCGCATAAAGCCAATCGCTCAAGGCCATGAAATTCCTGAACGGTGCGTCGGCCAATATCAAGAGCAGGGTATGGGCGAAGCGGCCGGAATTAGCGATCAAATCCCAATACCGCGCAAAGCGCACCAGTCTTTGCATGCTGGAAAAATCGATACGATCGGTCGCCAATATGGTGTAGGGCGGATGCGGGTCAAACACCAGGCCATAGGTTTGGGTATGTCGGATAATCGGCGTGCCGCGCAAGCGCTTCAAGATGCCGAACTGGATTTCATGCGGCTTGAGCGCAACCAAGCGGTCGAATCCTGCGGCAAAACTGTCGATGTCTTCACCCGGCAATCCGGCGATCAAGTCGACATGCAAATGCGCTTGCGAATGCTCGCATAGCCAACGGATGTTTTCTGCCGCCTTGTCATTGTTTTGCTTGCGGCTGACCAGCGCCTGCACCTCTGGATTGAAACTCTGGATACCGATCTCGAATTGCAAGGTACCTTCCGGGAAGCGGCTGATCGCGTCTTTCAAAGCATCCGGCAAATGATCGGGCACGACTTCGAAGTGGGCGAACACCGGATCGTCCGGCGTTGCCGCCAGCTTGTCGAGAAAGAATTGCATGATCCGCAAACTCGACTTGATATTCAAATTGAACGTGCGATCGACGAATTTGAACAGGCGGGCGCCGCGCGCATACAAGGTTTCCAATTGCGCGAGGAACAAATCCAGGTCGAAGGGCCAGGCCGTCTTGTCCAGCGCCGACAGGCAAAATTCGCATTTGAACGGACAGCCGCGCGACGCTTCCACATAGAGCGTACGATGCGCGATATCTTCATCGGAATACAGATCGTAAGGGAGGGCAAGTTCGGCCAACGGCGGTTGCACGCCTGCGTGGATTTTCATCAGGGGCTGCGGTCCGTCGATGATCTGACGGCACAATTTCGGGAAACTGACGTCGCCCCAGCCGGTGATCAGATAATCGGCCAATTGCACGATCACCTGCTCGCCCGATTCATACGACACTTCCGGGCCGCCCAGCAAGATGATCACGTGCGGCGCGACGCGCTTGAGCATCGCCACTACTTTCGTGGTTTCTTCGACATTCCAGATATAGACGCCGAAGCCGATGATCCGTGGTTGGTGCGACAACAGCTTTTCCACGATTTCCGTGGTTTTGGTGCCGATGACGAATTCCTGGAGCCGCGTGGATGACTGCAAGTCACCCATATTGGCCAGCAGGTAGCGCAATCCAAGTGAAGCATGCGCATAGCGGGCATTGAGGGTGGACAACAGAATAGTCATGGCAGCGGGCAAGGTAACACTGCCGAATTGATCGGCAGAAAGTCCCATTTTACGCTAGCAACCGCGCCACGTTAAGGTCAATCCGGTTATCCGGCAAGTTCCTTCTCTTGCAGGGCGCGCCACATGACCTTGCCGGTTGCCGATTTTGGTAGCGTTTCGACAAATTCCACCATTCTCGGCGTCTTGTAGGCTGCCATGTGGTCATGCGCCCAATCGATGATGGCTTGCGAGGTCACGTCGCTGCCGGGCCGTTTCACGACAACCGCCTTGACCGTTTCGCCGCGATAGGGGTCGCGTGCCGCAATTATGCAGCATTCCTGGATTTCCCGATTCTGATACATCAGGGCTTCCACTTCAGCCGGCCAGACTTTGTAGCCACTGGCATTGATCATGCGTTTGAGCCTATCGGTAAAAAAGAAGAAGCCTTCTTCATCCACATAGCCCAGGTCGCCGGAACGGAAAAACTGTTTGCCGTCCAATTCAATAAACGCCTCGGCCGTCTTCTTCGGATCATTCCAGTACCCTTGGAACACCTGCGGACCATGCATGATGATTTCGCCGACTTCGCCGATCGCCATCGGCGCCAGCGTGATTGGGTCGATGACACGTGCATCGACATTGCACACGGGAATGCCCAGGCATTGCTTTTTCATGCGTTGCGGCGGATTGGTATGCGTTGCGGCCATCGTCTCCGATAAACCGTATCCTTCCATATACTCCTGGCCGGTGAGATCCTTCAATTTTTGCGCGATCGCAGCCGGCATCGCGGCTCCGCCGCCGGAAACGCGCTGCAGGCTGGAAATATCGTAGCGGTCAAGATTCGGATTCGAGAGAAAATCGATCATCATGGTCGGGATGACGGTCCACGTGGTGACACGGTAACGGGTAATCAATTGCCCTGCGACATCGCGATCCCAACGCGGCAAAATGGCGACTGCCGAACCGCCGTAAAGCGGCGCATTCATGCTGACTTGCATTCCCGTCACATGGAAGAACGGCAAGACGGCCAGGCTGACATGATCGGGCACCGGTACGGTCGACCAAACCGGGCTGGCGACAACGTTAAACATCAACGACCGATGCGTGTGGACACAGCCTTTCGGTTTACCCGTCGTGCCGGAGGTGTACGGCATGCATGCCAGGTCATCCGACGTTGCCAAATGCGGTGCAGGTGCATGTCCGGCGGCGAGGCTTTCCTTCCAGGTGATGACGCCGGGCATGGACGGAACATCGCGCGCCGCGCGGATGAATTCCGGTAAATTCAAATCGGTGGCAACCGTCAGGTAATCGGAATAGGTCGCGACTATCGCATGTTGCAAGCCGCTGTTGCCGATCAAGGGAGAGATGCGAGCGAACACCTCTTGCGACGTGATCGCGACTTTGGCGCCGCTATCTTCCACATAATGCGATAACTCGTCGGTGAGCAGCATGGGATTGACCGGCACCACCATCGCGTCGGCGCGCAGGATGGCATAGTAGGCAATCACGAATTGCGGGGAATTCTGCATGTTGAGCAAAACCCGGTCGCCACGTTGAACGCCGCACACCTGTTGCAGGTAGCCTGCCATTGCTTCCACTTCGGCATGCAATTGTCGATAACTGATCAGCGAATCGTAGAAAATGATTGCCGTTTTATTTGGGAAACGCTTAGCCGACACTTCCAGATTTACATAGACACTGGTTTCAGGTACGGTAAGCGTATGCGGTAAGCCAACTGGCCAATGCTGGTAGTGTTGTGTATTCAAGTCTCCGCCTATTTTTAAATGGTTGGCCTGTATTTGATTATAGGGGTGTTCTTAATTCAACGTAAGTGGGCTCATCCAGTTGAGCGAAAAATGAAAATTAGAGAGAATATAAGCAGAATAAGCACGGAGCGATGACAATCACTATGCCAATAAAAATTGCTGCGCCGCGCCATCGACAATTTGAATAAATTGAATATTACTCTTGCGCAACTCATTATTTATTAAAGGGAATACGTGATGAAACTATACTTCAGCCCCGGGGCTTGCTCGCTTTCGCCGCATATTGTGCTACGTGAAGCAGGTTTGCACTTCGAACTCGACCAAGTGGATCTGGGCACCAAGCAAACCGCCGAGGGCAAGGACTTCAACGCCATCAACCCCAACGGCTATGTGCCTACCCTGCAACTGGACAATGGCCAGGTTCTAACCGAAGGGCCGGCAATTGTCCAATACATTGCGGATCTGGCTCCGGAAAAGCGTTTGGCGCCAGCCGCCGGGAGCATGGAACGCTATCATTTGATGGAGTCCCTGAATTTCATTTCCACCGAGTTACACAAGACATTCGGCCCCTTATTTAAAAGCACCACGCCGGAAGAAACCCGGAATGCCGCATTTGCCTATCTGGCAAAACGCGTGACTTTTGTCGGCACGCAACTGGATAAATCCAGCTTCTTCCGCAGCGACGAATTCAGCGTCGCGGATGCTTATTTATTTACGGTGCTGAGTTGGTCGCGTTACGTCAAATTCGATTTGTCGCCTTGGCCTTCGGTCGTTGCTTATCTCGAACGCATTGCAGCGCGCCCCGCAGTGCATGCCGCCATGGTGGCGGAGGGATTGGTCAAAGGTTAAGCGCAGAATTTATGCCGCAATGACGTTCTTCCGCGCATGTTCGCGCGCACGTTGATTGGAGGCGATAATGCCGTCTCGCTGCGTAGCCTGGCCATTTTTTGCGGCAACGATCCAATCCGCCGTATTTTGCACCGCTGCAAAGTTAGTGTGGAATACGACATTGAAGACGCGGTGTATTTCCCCTGCCGTGACACTGCCGGCGTCGTTCAGGTAGGGCAAGGCACCGGTGGCGTCGGCCAATAACTCCACCGCAAACCCTGCATGCTTGGCATGATAGATGGTGGACGCATTGCAGTTATGTGTCATGTAACCGACTATCGTCAAGGTATCGATCTGGTTCTCAGCTAGCCAGTGCGAAAAATCGGTATGGGCGAACACGCTGGGCATGGTTTTGTTGATCAGATGACTGCGCGGGCGCTCAGCGACCACCGGATGCAATGCCCAGCCCTTCGATCCCTTGGCGAAAATCGGCGCGACTTCCGCCTCGTCGTGTTGCACGACAACGATAGGAATCCCGGCTGCATGCGCAGCATCCATCGCCAAGCCGATATTCACCAGCGATTCCTGCGCCGGCGGGTATTCGATCAACAAGTTGCCGCTTACATATTCATTTTGCACGTCAATAACGATCAAAGCGCGTTTTGGGGTGGCCGACATGATTTTCTCCTTGGTGGTGAACTGAAGTGCAGTTCGTGAGAAGGATTTTCAACTTACGCAGCTTTTAGCAACAGTGGCCCAATGGACATTCTTCGATATAATTGGGCCATGCCTCAAATAACAACACGCAAAACCCCAAAATCCGTGGTGCAATCGGCTTTAGAAGATCCACCGGTAGTGATTACGGTGGCGGTGGTTGCCTTTGAAGGAATCAGCCCGTTTCATCTGTCCGTGCCTTGCATGGTATTTGGTGAAGACCGCAGCGAATTGGGGGTGCCACCCTTCAATACGCTGGTGTGTGCAACACGCATCGGTTCTTTGCCGACTTCGGTCGGCTTCAACATTGAAGTCCAGCACGGCCTGGAAGCCTTGCAGAAGGCGCACATCGTGATCGTTCCATCATGGCACGATGCCAATCTGCGACCGCCGGAAGAATTGTTGAATGCCTTGCGACATGCTCACCAACGCGGAGCGCGCATGGTTGGTTTATGCCTCGGTGCCTTCGTCCTGGCGGAAGCCGGTTTGCTGGATGGGAAAATCGCCACCACCCACTGGAGTTGGGCCCAGGCTTTTTCCAGCCGCTATCCGAAGGTGCGGCTTGACCCCGATGTCTTATATATAGACAACGGCGGCATCCTGACCTCAGCCGGAACGGCTGCCAGCATCGATTGCTGCCTATTCCTGTTGCGTCAGCTGTGCGGAGCGGAAGCCGCCAACCGCGTTGCGCGGCGGCTAGTGGTGGCGCCGCATCGCCAGGGCGGACAGGCACAATTCATCGAGCAACCACTGCCGGCTTCGCGCCAGGATGATCGCTTGGCGCAAGTATTCGAGTGGCTGGGCCAGAATCTGGGGCGCACACATAGTGTCGACGCGCTGGCCGAACGCGCTGTCATGAGTCGCCGTACTTTCACGCGGCATTTTCGCCAGGCCACCGGCACCACCGTGGTCCAATGGTTATTGCATCAGCGCCTGGCCGTGGCGCAACGTCTGCTGGAAAGCAGTGATTGCAGCATTGAAATCATCGCCGCCGCAAGCGGTTTTGGGTCAGCGCTCTCCTTGCGCCAGCGTTTCAATGCGGCGTTCAATACGACGCCATCTGCCTACCGCCGGCAATTCCAGGGCGGGAACGGATAAAGCAGGGCTATCGCATGATAGGATATCTGGCGCGAATAGTGGAAGTTCCCTCCCCTTTGCAGGGGCGCCCGGCGTAGAGGGAAGGGGCTTCATGCGATTGCTCTGGCTAATAAACAGAGGTCCCAGCCGAAAAAACCGATTGCTGCGATAATGTCAGCTCGGCATACGAAGCGCTGCATCGATGGTGCTCGTCAAGCCGACCGCAGTATTTAGTTAGACCCAAGTAGTTTGCTCTATTTTCTCTCCTCATACTTTCGAAAATCCCGCTATGCAAATTGGCATGCTTTACGCCGCAGCCGCCTATATCCTTTGGGGTCTGTTTCCGATTTATTTCAAGGCCTTGCAAAATGTGCCTCCGATAGAAATCCTGTCGCACCGGATGGTCTGGGCTCTGGCTTTCCTGCTGATTGTGCTGACTTGGCGTCGGCAATGGGCTTGGGCGCCCAAGGTCTTGCGCCAGCCGAAAGTGCTGGCGGGATTTGCTGCCAGTGCAGTGCTGCTTTCCGTCAACTGGTTCATCTATATCTGGTCGGTCAACAACGGCCATGTGGTCGATTCCAGCCTCGGCTATTTCATGAATCCGCTGGTCAACGTGTTGCTGGGTTTCTTGCTGCTGCACGAACGGATGCGCCCGACGCAATGGGTTGCTATTGCGTTAGCTGCAGTAGGCGTCGCCTGGCTGACCTGGCAAGCCGGGCATCCGCCCTGGATCGGCCTGGCACTGGCATTTTCCTTCGGTACCTACGGCTTGTTGCGCAAGACTGCGACACTCGGCGCGTTGGAAGGTTTGTCGCTGGAAACGATTTTATTGTTCCCGATCGCCTTTGCCTATTTGGCCTTCCTTGCATGGAATGGAAATAACGCCTTCCTGCAGGCTCCGGCTTCATCGAAATGGCTGCTGGCTGCCGCCGGCCCGATTACCGCGGTGCCGCTGTTGATGTTCGCGGCCGGCGCGCGCCGCATCAAGATGTCGACGCTGGGACTGCTGCAATACATTGCGCCGTCGATACAGTTGCTGCTTGGCGTGTGCCTTTACAATGAACCCTTCGGCGGCGAGCGGCTGGCCGGTTTCGCAGTCATTTGGTCGGCGCTTGCCTTGTATTCGCTGGAAGGATTGTGGCAGGCTTGGTCGACCAGAACCGCATAAAGCAACCCCGAGAAGCACCGAGAAGGGCGGCCAACGCATCTAAACCGTCTGTCGCCGGCAAAACTGTCGTATCCTATCGTCTCCACATTTTCACGCAAATAAAAACCACATGGCAAATTACGTCTACACCATGAATCGCGTGGGCAAAATCGTCCCACCGAAACGCCAAATCCTTAAGGATATTTCGCTGTCCTTCTTTCCCGGCGCCAAGATCGGCGTGCTCGGCTTGAATGGTTCCGGCAAATCCACGTTGCTGAAAATTATGGCCGGCATCGACAAGGATATCATCGGCGAAGCGGTGCCGATGCCGGGCTTGAATATCGGTTACCTGCCGCAGGAACCGGAGCTGGACCCAGAGCAAACCGTGCGCCAGGCAGTCGAAGGCGGCTTGGGCGAAGTATTCGAAGCCAAGGCCAAGCTCGATGCCGTCTATGCCGCCTATGCCGAACCGGACGCCGACTTCGATGCATTGGCTGCCGAACAAGGCCGACTGGAAGCGATCATCTCGACATCCGCCGGCGACAATCTCGACCAGCAGCTGGAAATGGCCGCCGATGCCTTGCGCCTGCCGCCTTGGGAAGCCAAGATCGGCGTGTTGTCCGGTGGTGAAAAGCGCCGCGTCGCGCTATGCCGCCTGTTGCTGTCGAAACCGGACATGTTACTGCTCGATGAGCCAACCAACCATCTGGACGCCGAATCGGTCGACTGGCTGGAACAATTCCTGCAACGCTTCCCCGGCACCGTGGTCGGTATCACCCATGATCGCTACTTCCTCGACAATGCCGCCGAATGGATACTGGAGCTGGATCGCGGCCATGGTATTCCATGGAAGGGCAATTACAGCTCGTGGCTGGAGCAAAAGGGCAACCGCCTGAAGCAGGAAGAAGCAACCGAATCCTCGCGCCAAAAGACCATCGCCAAGGAATTGGAATGGGTACGGCAAAATCCGAAGGGACGCCAGGCCAAGAGCAAAGCCCGCCTGACCCGCTTCAATGAATTATCGGAACACGAATACCAGAAGCGCAATGAAACCCAGGAAATTTTCATTCCCGTGGCCGAGCGCCTGGGTAATGAAGTGATCGAATTCAAAGACGTATCGAAAGCCTTTGGCGACCGCTTGCTGATCGATAAGTTGAGCTTCCGCATTCCGGCCGGCGCCATCGTCGGCATTATCGGCCCGAACGGCGCCGGTAAATCGACGCTGTTCAAGCTGATTACCGGCAAGGAACAACCGGACAGTGGAGAAGTGGTGATTGGCACAACGGCCAAGGTGTCGATCGTCGACCAAACGCGCGAATCGCTGGAAAACACCAAGACGGTATTTGAAGACGTCACCGGCGGCGCCGATATCCTGACCGTCGGCCGCTTCGAAATGCCGTCGCGCGCGTATCTTGGGCGCTTCAATTTCAAGGGTGGCGACCAACAGAAAATCGTCGGCAATCTGTCCGGCGGTGAACGTGGCCGTTTGCATCTGGCCAAGACGCTGCTACAAGGCGGCAACGTCTTGCTGCTCGATGAACCGTCGAACGATCTGGACGTCGAAACTCTGCGCGCACTGGAAGATGCCTTGCTGGAATTTGCCGGCAGCGTGCTGGTAATTTCACATGATCGCTGGTTCCTGGATCGTATCGCAACGCACATCCTGGCATTTGAAGGCAATTCGCAAGTCAGTTTTTTCGACGGCAATTACCAGGAATATGAAGCCGACAAGAAGAAGCGCCTGGGTGAGGAAGGTGCAAAACCAAAGCGGATTCGCTACAAGCCGTTGACGACCTGAGTACCAGGTTTAAAAGCGGGCGGGGCTATGCGCCGCCCGATGCGGGCATAAAACACGCACTGCGAATCCGTCAATACGGGGATTTTGAAAATGCAAGTAATGAAGCGCCTTCACACCTTGTTATTGGCTGTCGTATTGACGGCCGCCAATTGCGCTGTTGCCGCGGAACCGGCACTGGAACTTGATGTCGGCGCGACCCAACAACATCTCACGCGCAGCCAGTTATTGGCGAATCCGGCGATGCGCAGCATCGAGGTTCCGGCTGACGTCGCCTACCATCGCAACATGCAATACCGGGCCGTTCCAATTTCGGCCTTGATCCATAATTTGCCGCCGGACGGCAGTGTGCAATTCACGGCAACCGATGGCTTCGTCGCCAACATCCCGGCCAAGGTATTGCTGGGCGCCGGTCAACCGTGGTTGGCAATCGAAGCAGCGGACGCGGCTTGGCCGCCGCTCAAAACGAGCGGCCCGAGCGCCGGGCCATTCTATCTGGTCTGGCTGACACCCGAAAAAGGTGCGGTGTCGCCCGAACAATGGCCCTACCAGATCGGCAAAATTTCGCTGGTGCCATCGCTGGAAAGCCGCTATCCGCAGATTTTGCCGAAAACGAATTTAGCCGCTGAACAACGCGGTATGCA
>Ga0302315_10001487_pt1 | contig 23632 bp, 20 predicted proteins | sample III_Palsa_N3_1_FD_200532 | JGI IMG/M metagenome (GOLD analysis project Ga0302315, IMG submission 200532) | Peat permafrost microbial communities from Stordalen Mire near Abisko, Sweden - III_Palsa_N3_1 | ecosystem: Environmental > Terrestrial > Soil > Palsa > Peat permafrost | place: Sweden...
GATTACAGGATCTGCCAGCTAGCAGTTTGTTAGTTAGAATTGAAGTATAAAATTCCTGCCTGCCGCATCGAATGTCGGCAGGCAGAAGGCAGAGTTTGCTAAATGATAACTTTAACCACGTCAAGATATGTTGGTACAATGACCTCTCTCAACTGGGCGATCTGCTGGGCTTGGCACGTTTTTGTGTTGATTGTAATCACAGTTGGCTGCGCGTTTGGAGCGAATGGCAGCCCTTCATCCATTAGAATCCAGCCCATCAAACTGTGGCAGCATACATACCCAGGCATCATTGGAGTTCCATCGGCTGACGGGCTGCAGCTAACTGGGGTTCAGGGCGACAAAGTTTTTTCTGTCAATTTGGAGACAGGGCAGACGGTTTGGCAGCGCGATCTTTCAAGTTATCGAACGAAGCAAACCGGTGTTGATCCGTCACAGTCCTTTCAGCTTTTCGCCCCAGTCATAATGCCTCAAGGTGTCGTCGTTGCAGTTACGGATGACGCACGCGCGCGTGCGACCGGATATGTCCTGAATTTGGACAGAAGCACCGGCAAAACAAAGTGGATTTACACGTCAGTCCTTGTAAGCGGAGGCCCGGACACTCGCGGCGGCATACTTAGCCCACCGGCGCTGTGGCGCGATCGGATCATTTTTAGAACTGGCCGTGGTCTAACGGCGTTGCGTGCTACCGACGGCAAGGAGATTTGGAATGTCCCGTTCGATCCGAATGGATCGGTGCCACTTGTTCTCAGCGCACAGCCGGTCGGCGATGACCATGCCCTGTACTTCAATGCTGATTACGGCATCGCATATTCCTTTGACCCTCTGGATGGCCACATCATTTGGAGCAGACCGACCAAGGGGTTTACATTTAAGCAAGTGGCCAACGTCACTGAGACGCATTTTACGTTTTCAACCTGCTCTCCCTTAAGGCTTCAGGATAAAATAATCGTGGCGGACGGGCTTAGTACGATATACGCTATGCGCGCTTCGGACGGCGCATTGCTCTGGGAAGCGAACACAGGTTATGCTTTCAAGCTATCTGCGGTAGGCGGAGACCTTTATGTTGGCACGCACAGTGGGCTCTGGAAGCTGGATGCGGCTACCGGAGCGGTTTTGCGCAACTACTTGGTTCCAAACGGCATTATGTCCTTTGTTATTGAGGACAACAATGCCATCGTGTCCCGCTATCTTAGTGGATGGGGCATCATCTCGCTGCAAGACTGGCAGGCAACATGGCTTGATCCCAAGCTCAGCGTAAGCGGGATCACCCAAACAGGAAATTTGATGTGCGTGTCAGGGTACGTAAATATCGACCAACATCTTGGGGGATTACGAGTTTACAAGGTCCCTGGAAATCTTAACGAGCAATCTGAGGAACCGGGCCTTCGCTGAACGCTCCAGATTTCGTCCGTTTTCGGGCAATTTAATACCCGATCGGCGCCCGCGTTTATGCGGGCGCTTTTTTTGTAAGTGATGAGAGCGGGGGGCGCAGTTGCATGCGAGTTGACACCGTCTCCCAAGTATGATAGACTATATCTAGTGATAGGTTCAGTTGTAACTATCCAAGGATGACACATATGTTTACGACCGAAGAAATGACGACGGCGCAGCGTATCCCGATTTACGAAAAGGTCGAGTCGGACATACGCGACAAGATCCGCTCCGGATTCTGGCGGCCTGGCACCCTGCTGCCAAGTCGGCGAAACCTTGCTGTTCAATACGGAGTCGGACTGATTACCGTGGAACGCGCCGTTGCAAATCTGCTGGCCGATGGGACTTTAGAGGCTCAGGACAGACGCGGCACCTTTGTCGCCAAACGGGGCATCACCGCCGAGGAGGTCACGGGAGCGCAGCCGGAGGGCGAAAAGAGAAGCGAGCGGTCGCTGGCGTTTGTCTCGGTTCCGAGCGTGCAGCGTCAAATATCCACACCGCTTGGCTTGATCGTTCCGGTCTACAGTGAATATGATGCGGAAGAAGCTCTAAACCAGAGGCTTTCAGACACGCACTGGAAGTGCAGTTCGGACATGCTGTGGACTGCCGCGATCGCGTCATCGCTGGAATCCACGTTTTGCGCCCGCGGCGGTTCCCCTATTCACTTTGCCAATCACAATGCCTATACAAAAGGGGCAACGTCGCTAAAGTGTATTATAACGACGATGCTCAATGAGGGCGTGGGAGCCTTTGTTATCAACAGCGTCTACGGCACCTATGAAGACCTGGATCTTGTGGAAGAGGCCATGTCCGCGCTGGTTTCACGGCCCGAGGTTCCCCTTGTATTTATTACATCGCGTGAAATCCCAGACCCTGTGTACCAGGTATTTTTCGACCATAGATATGCCGGATATCAGGCCGTAGAGCATCTTTTACAGCGCGGCTACCGGCGTCTGCTCTATCTGCGTCCCTTTACGGAGCCCTGGTCGGAAGAGAGACTCGAGGGCGCCCAGGCTGCTGTCCGCCATGCGGGGCTTGATGCTGGAATTCTGCGTTCCACTCCCTCCGGTCCCATCGCCTGGGGATCGGCCTCGGTGGTCGAGCGGGATCGAGCCGTGGCCGATGCATTCAACGAGCTGCGAAGCCTTTTGGCCGCAGGCAGCGGACCGCTGGCCATTATTGCCCCGAACGACGGTACTGCGTTCCGCTTTCTTGCCCTGGTCAAGGCTGCGGGACTGGTCCCAGGAAAGGACTTCGGGATCATCGGTTTCGACGACGATCTGCTTTCCCGCGGACTGGGTCTGTCTACGTTTCGCGCGCCCCTGGAAGAGCTCGGAGCCGAGGCCGCAAACCTTGTCTTTGGATCGCTCACAGGAGAACAGGTCCGCAGGCAGGTTCGCCTGAACTGGCGTCTTATCGCAAGAACATCCACAAGCCTGGCCTCTAATTAATCCGAAAGTTCATTGACAAAGTGCTAAGTGCGTGGTAAGATAGATACAGTGACAGATCCAGTTGTAACTACCTGTCCCGCCGGCAATACTTATCAGATCTAAGAGAGGAACGTTCCTATGCTCACCAACACCCATAAAAGAGAAACCCAGGAGTTTGGATTTACTCTTATTGAGCTACTCGTCGTTATAGCTATAATCGCTATACTTGCCGCCATTCTGTTCCCTGTTTTCGCAAAGGTGCGGGAAAAGGCGCGCCAAACGGCCTGTTTGAGCAATCTCAAGCAGATCGGCCTGGCCTTTACACAGTACGAACAGGATTACGATGAATCTCCGCCCAGTACGACAAATGCCTACGGATGGGGTCCCGGATGGGCCGGGCAGATCAATCCCTATGTAAAGAGTCCGGCCGTGTTTGTATGTCCCGACGAATCTACGGCAGTGCCGGCGGGCGAGCACGACAGCTCCTACGCGATCAATAAAAATCTGGGCACGGACAGCGCAACAAATGTCCACACCTCGTATACCATTGCCGCTTATACAGCGCCCGCCATGACTGTGCTTCTTTTGGAAGTACAGGGCAACAGGTATGCCGATGTTACACAGACCCTCGACGATACAGGCGGCGCTTCCAGTTTCAACGGTTCTCCGGCGGGCTTCGGTGTGGGGTTGGCCAACCCCAACGATCCAGGAGCTGGGTACGATCCCTCCGGCGGCGGAACTTTCGGCGGCTGTCCTGGAACCGGATTGTCGTACGCCACAGGCCCCCTCGGCGGACGTCCGGCGGCGGCTACGGATTGTCATTTCCTCGCGGGTCGCCATACCGGCGGATCCAACTTTCTGTTCGCGGACACGCATGCGAAGTGGCTTAGAGGGAGCGCGGTTTCCTCAGGAGCCATGGGAGGCAATCAGACAGAAACTATGAATCAGGACAGCGAATTTTCGCCCCAGGCCGCCGGCACCAGTGGAACGATCAACGGCCAGCCCATCGCCGCAACATTCAGCTACATCTAGGATGATTTCGAACTTGAAAACCCATCGGTCCTATTGGCCAAGGTTGGCCGCTGCAGCAGCACTATCGTGCAGCGCTTTTCTGGCGTTCCCATCGCCTTCGCTCTGCGCGCCGGAACAGGCGCGCAGCGCCGATAGCTTTGTCGACAGCATGGGCGTGTGCACCCACCTGCGCTATACCTGGTCAGCGTATAACGTCTCCGGGCCCGAAGTCGCCAATCCCTATCTAAACTCCGAGTTCTGGCTCAAGTCCCTCGGCATAAGGCATATCAGGGACGGCGCCTTCGAGCCCAATGTGAACGACGAGATCCGGCACATTTACGATCTTTACGGGATCAGAGACACGCTGGTCTTCGAACCGTCGCCGGTTAAACCAGGCCAGCCCAGAGCATGGGATGTCCCGATGCTTATGGATGACCTGAAGTACCATGCCACTCCGCAGGCTGTGGAGGCTATTGAGGGTCCCAATGAAAGCGACAACGATAAGAACTTTGTCTATCCGCTGCCTCCTGCAGGCGGACACGGATTTCCCTCGGGGACAAAAGAGGCGGTTGCAAGCGTCTACCAGGCCCTCAAATCCGACCCGGCGACGCGCCGTATAGCGGTCGTCGCGGCATCGACCGGCAGACCGGGCAGCCAGGCCCAGGAAGCTCCCTTTAATAAGTTCGATTTTGAAGTGATGCACAGCTACAACTGGGACCGTACAGGGCCGATGAGCGCCCGGCTGGGTCTGGCGTTCTGGATGTCGGATGCAGATTCCCTCGTTGGACCCGGCAACCCCACCAAGCCGATCTACGCCACCGAAACGGGCTACCAGAGTGTGGCCTCTACTGTTTACGGCGTGGATGAGCAGGCGCAGTCCAAATATCTTCCACGCATCTATGCGGAATACTTTCGGGCGCATGTGGTTCGAACGTGCATTTACGAATTAATCGACGACAATGGCGACCACTACGGCCTGATTGAAAATGACGGCAACGACGGTAAGGGAACATGGAAACTGACGCCCAAGCCCTCTTATTTTGCCGTTAGAAACCTGATTTCGGTGCTTGGCGAGGCCCACTGGAACCAGGCGACCCACCAATGGAACAAAAGGCCGTTTGCGCCCGGCCGGCTAGACTACACGATAGCTTCACCCTCTAAGAATGTCCACCATCTGCTCCTACAAAAGAGCAACGGAGACTTCTACCTGCTGTTGTGGAATGAAACGGATTCTTTCGATCCCAAGACGAATACAGACATTGACAACCGGCCGGCGCCAATAAGCCTGGTTCTGAAGACGCCGGTTGTGTCGTCGGTAAGCTGGACTCAAACCAGCAGCGGCACGTCGGTAACCGCGCCGGTTTCCGTGAAGGGTGCGCCCGGCAATCAGATCATTAGTCTCGACGTCCCGGATTCCGTGATGATTGTCCGACTGCGGCCACGCAGCTAAAGAGCGAACCAATGCCCAATCGAATTCCGTTAAAGTCATTTCTTCTAGCCGCAGGCGTAGTAATGTCCATCGGCGGTTTGCATCGGTCCATGGCCGATCCGGCAGCCTCTGTGTCCCCCGCTTTCCGGGCCGACCAGTTCACCGATTTTATCGGCCTGTCCGCAAGCCCGTTTGAAACGTATCTGGATTCCGGCCCTTTTAAAGGCGCGGGGACTAAATATCCTCCGGATACTTTCTTTGACCTCGGAGTGCGCCACTACAGGACGGGCCTGCTCAACGCTCTGACGATGCACAACGCCCCTGCATTAATCGGAGCGGCTTACGAAAAATACGGGGCTCAGGCCATGCTGCTGGTAAACGGCGGCAAGAATGCGTCTCCAAAAGACGTCGTCTCGCGCCTGAAGCTCTACGAGCCCGGATCGGTGGATCTGGTGGAGGGTCCCAACGAAGTCAACAATAAATTTCCGCCGCAGAACTTAAATATCGAGTATCAGGGAAAGACCGATGAGGCGGGCGGCGCGGCGTTTATGGACGATCTCTATAAACTGATCAAGACGGATCCGGCAACGCGAAACATTGGGGTGGTCTCGTTTACGGCAATCTTTACCGACTATCATCTGGCGCGCCCTTGCGATTCGTTCGATTTCAGCAACATGCATTCCTACCAGGGATACAACGTGCCTTCGTCGAGCATCGCGCCCAACGAAACCAGCTTCGACAATATCCTGCCGTCGGGCGGCGCCATCAAGCCCTTTGTGCCCACGGAATGCGGCTACAACGTGCAGGCCGATGTCTCAAACGGCACCAACAATACGGGATCCTTGCGCGCGCAGGCCCTGAATATCCCCATGCTGCTGGCCGAGTACTTCAGGCATGGGATTAAGCGCGCCTACCTGTTCGCCCTGCACAATGCCGATGGCTACGGACTGCTGGAAAGCGATCAGACAACGAAGCGGCCCTCCTATTTTGCGGTAAAGAACCTGCTGGCGACTATAAAGGATTCGTCGTGGAACGGGAAGACGCACCAATGGGTGGGAGGAGACTTCACCCCCAGAGCGCTCCTGTTTCATATGGAGGGAGCGCCGAGTACCGTCCATACGCTCACCTTGCAAAAGCACGACGGACAGTACGTTTTACTGATCTGGAACGAGGTACAGAACTTCGACCAGAACACGCATAAAGATATCGTCAATGCGCCCGTTCCGGTCACCCTGACAATCAATACCCCGATTTCGAGCACTGCCAGAATACTGACGCAAAACGACGCTGGAGGGTACGATGCGCAGTCCGTTCCGCTGCATAACGGAGAGCTGCCCGTCCAGGTTCCGGCCGCGGTCACTATCGTCGAGCTCACGCCGAAGGCTGACCATAAGGCGACCGCACTTGCCGCTCCGCGCAACATCACCGGCACATCGACCACGAGTTCCATCCATGTTGCATGGCAGCCGTCCACTCAAGCTGTTTCCGGCTATTTTGTGTTCAGGAATGGGGAGTTTATAACGTCGACGAAAACCCCTTTCTTTGACGACAATGCCTCGGTCATTAGACCGGGATTGGGCTACGAATACGGCGTGCAGAGCTTCGACAGTTCAGGAAATATGTCGCCCCGTGCGACGGCGGTTATCGTTACTCCGGACAGACGTCCCGATCTCATCTGCTCTGAAGTGGATGTCCCGACTGTCAAATCCGGCGATTCCGTAGCCTTTCGCGGGGTAATCAAGAATATCGGCGACGGGCCCACCCCAAACGACACCGTCACCGGGCTGACCTTCTTTATCGACGGGCAGTACACGTCGTACGCCACCACCGACGGAACTCCGCTTGCTCCCGGAGAATCCCGCGTGCTTACGGCCAACGGCGGAAAGAATAACGGACATTGGACAGCGGTCGCCGGTGCGCACCTCCTGCACGTTCAGGTGGACGACATCGACCGTGTCTCGGACGAAAGCAACAAGGAAAATAACAATGTTGACCGGAGCCTGCTGGTGGATGTCAACACGCCCGGCTTGCTTCTGGGAGCGGGAGCCCCGGCTCCTGGCCAGGTCGACCTGACGGCCGAAGGCACGTCAGATTGGATACAGTGGGGATTGGGCGCGGGCGGCTTCGACAAAACGGGGGTCAACCGCAAGGCGGGTCAGCATCAAATCGGCGATCTTACAAATGTTGGCACTGGATACACGGATGCAACGCCGGGCTTTGGCATGAGCGTGCGCTGGAGCGACGGGTCTCCTATCGCTGCGGAAAACGACACGCATGCCAGCCTCTGGCTTAATGGCGTTGGGCACGGCTACCAGTTCTTTGCGCCCGCGGACACGGCGGAGCGTGTGCTGAAGGTATATGTGGGAGCGATCAATGGAGCAGAGGGAACACTGACCGCGCATCTCTCCGATGGCTCTGCCCCGGACTACGTAAGCAATACCTTCAACGGCAACCGCTCTTTCGCGTGGTCTCCGGTACCGGCCGGATTTACTACGGTATACACGTTGCGCTATCATGCTGGGTCGCCCAATCAAAAATTGATCGTTACCTGGACGCTGTCCAACGAACCAAACCAGTTCGCCGGTCAGGCGCGCCTCCAGGCAGCCACACTCGCTCTGGGAGATCGATAAATCAGGACAACTCCTCCGCTCGTTTGCACACGGTCAATTCGCGGGCGGAGGAAGAAACTCTATGCCGTGCTCCATGCAGGTCTGCACGACGGCGCCCATATCGGGAGGGTCGAGCGGCAGTTTGCTCATGGCTTCCACGCATTTATCGAACCCTCCCGGCGCTACAATCAGCATAACGCGTCCGTCCGTTTCGCTGACGACTTTAAAGGCATGCGCAATGCCCTGAGGTGCGAAGACAGTATCGCCGGGGCCGGCCTTTATCACTGTGTCTCCGATATAGAACTCATACTGTCCCTGTAAGATGTAGAATGTTTCCGACTCTTTGTGGTGTATGTGCGGGGGCAAAAACGTTCCGGCCGGATTAAAGTTGTCTATCAGGGTAAAGGCTCCGCCGCTGGCTTCGCTGCTTACTTTGACGGTAAATTCGACGCCCCCAAAGATGCGCATCGTCTTTCCTTCGTTTGCATGGACAATGCTCGGTTCAAGCGTGCTCATGTTCGCTCTCCTTGTTTTGATTGCAGACGACCGCCGGGACAACTTATCCGACTGCCTGCTCAGTAATTCGCCGAATGTACAAACAATCCTTCTTTAAGCGGCCACACTCTTGCATAAGGCTCTTCAACCCGCCCATAATACCGTACATCTGAAAATTAGGCTGCGTGCAGCTGCTGGAGAATATAGTCGATGATCGTTGTCATTCCCTCTACACGCGCCGTTTCTCTGGAATATCTGGAACCCTTGATTGAGTCCGGCGCTCGCTTTATCGTTGTCGACGACAGTGACGGAAGCATTAAGATCGATCATCCTCAATTTTCCGTGTATACGTGGAAAGACCAGGACCGGTTGCTTGGGGACCATGTGCGGGCCATTCCGCGTAGAAACGGCGCCTGCCGCGATTTCGGGTTCTATATTGCCTGGAAGGAATCCGACGCGCATGAAGCCATCGTCGCGCTCGATGACGACTGCCAGTTGGAACACGCCGACTTTGCTCTGCAAGTCGAAGATATCTTGAGCGACAAGCCTCGCCCCGTGGCTACGGGAGTCGGCCGTCATTTTAATGTCCTCGATTGCTACTCCAATACGGCGGCAAACATCTACCCGAGAGGCTTCCCCTATTCCGCCCGCGCGGACTATACCCCCTGGACCTTCGAAGGGCAAAGCGAAGGGGAAGTAACTTTCAACTTGGGACTGTGGCAGGAAATTTTCGACGTGAACGCCATCGACAAGCTGCGCGGTCCTCAGTACAACTATCCGGACGCAGAGCTTACCCTTCCGTCCGTGGTGGTGCCGGACGGCGCTTTGATTTCGGTCTGTTCCATGAACATGCACTTCCGCCGCGAGGTGATCCCGGCTGTCTACCAGCTTCTTATGCACATCGAAGTCATGCCGGGCTGGGTGATCGACCGCTACGGCGATATCTGGGGCGGCTTCATTCTAAAGACTCTGATGGACATCAAGGGCGAGAAGATGGCTGCGGGTGGGCCAACAATCCGTCACCTTAAAGAAGGCTCCTACGAACGCAACATTTGGCAGGAGCATACGTGCCATTTGGTCAACGATGAGTTCCTGGCCATTCTGGAACGCTCCCGCGAAATCATTCAGTCTGCCGATTATGTGGGAATGATGTCTCAACTTACAGACTGTTTCCAGAGCGAGTACGAAACAAGCTCAACCATCCTGAAGCGCTACTTCGACCATCAGATTCCAGCCCTCAGGTCCTGGGTCGAGATTCTCTCTTAGCTGCGCGCAGCAATTATCGCGTCTCGCCATGTCGTGCTTTCCATCTTAGCGCAACCATAGTTGTAACGCAGATTTGTGTGCGTTGCCTTATCACAAGCATGAAGCTCTTAACGATACGCAACAACCCGGAGAAGTACGGCTCGGAGGGCCATGTTCTTCGGGTTGCCGTGGGCTTGGCAAAGCGGAACTGGGAGGTACACGCCGCCTTTCCTCATACACCCGGAATGCGGGATATGGTGGACGCATGCCGCTCGCATAATGTCTGTCTGCACCAGTTCGGAGAGCTGCAGTCCGCGTCTAAAGTCGTGCTAGATAGTCCACTTAAGAGGCTCATTGCAACATGGAGGCTTGTATATAAGGTAAAGCCCGATGTGGTCCAGATAACCCTGGGCTGGCCTACGGAGGCGCTGTCTTATGTCGTGGCCTGCGCTTTGATGCACGTTCCTCTCGTCCTCGTGTTTCAGTTGGCCCCGGAAGTCGTCCCCCTGCCACTTTATAGAAAAGCCGTTTATCATTGGGCCCGCAGGAGAAGGCAGTCATGGTTCGCTGTGTCTGCACAGAACCTGGAGATGCTGCGCCAGACATTCGGTGTGGAATCCGACGACGTCAGGATCCTTTATAACGGCGCGGACACGGACTCCCCGCTGGCGAGCGCATCAGACGCCGAGATTGCGTCCATACGCCGTTCCGTTCGCGAAGAGCTAAACCTCCCCCCGGAAAGCAGAATCCTTCTGACAACAGGACGTCTGTCCCGCCAGAAGGGATACTACGAACTGCTCGAAGCTATTCCCTCGATCCTGGCGGGCGGGCGGGCCCGGCATTCCCATCTCAAATTTCTCTGGGCAGGCACGGGAGAAGAAATGGATGCCCTTAAAGACCTCGTCAATAAAGCGGGGCTGCAGAACGATGTCCTGTTTCTTGGATACAGATCGGACATACCGCGTCTTCTCACCGCATCCGATCTGTTTATCTTTCCAACGCGCGCGGAAGGCGGTTGCTCCTCCTCCATTCGGGAAGCCATGGTGCACTCGACTCCCATCGTATCCACTTTCGCCGGAGGCATTCCGGAAGTCATAGAAACCGGAAGGCAGGGATTACTCGTGCGGCATTCCGAGCCAGGTGTGTTTGCCGAGGCCGTACACTGGGCCCTGGACCATCCCAAAGAAATGCTGCAAATGGCGGCAGCGGCCAAAGTCAGGATCCAGGATTTCTCCACAGACAGGATGATAACAGACTATGCGGCCGCGTTCGAGGAGACAGTAACCGTACAAACTTTAACTTCCAAAACAAAAACGTGACTGACTAACAGCCTGTTCACGGTATCATATACGTGATATAGATTGAAGAGGGAGTCTCATCAAGGGATTTGCAAGAACAAGAGATCCGCGAAAACCTGGACGTGATTATCACCGAGACTACGGAAGCCCAGCGTGAGCGGTGGATAACCCTTCGTCCTCTTGGCGCCGATCTTATTCCCTACCTTCTGGAATACTATGCCCTGGCGGGAACGTGGCAGTCGCGCTTGTTTATGATTGCACACGCCGCCAAGTTCGCGCGTTCCAGCGAGCAGGCGTTTCAGCTCGGTCTGCAGGCCTGTACAGACCAGTCGATGGTGGTTCGCTACGAAGCCTGTCTCCTTCTCGCCTTTTCTCTGCGCACCGATGCACTTCCTAAGCTGCAGGAGATGCTGACACACCGCAACGACAGAACCGTGGCCGATGCTACGGCGGCCATAGATGCCATCAACCATCAGAACCACAGCTACTTTATGGACCGTGAACACTCCGGACGATTCTTCTGGACGCTTTACGATCTTGACGATGACGATGCTGCGTCCCCCTCACAGGGCCTCCTCGATGCAGTGATAAATGCCGAGCGAGACCGTGCCAGAGTCCGAGCCAATCCCGTCAAAAAGAACCCCATTAAACGCCTTCTTGGCGGCGATTCTAACCGCTAGGCTGCGCCCAGCAATTAACGATATGCACGGCAACACGGCCTGCATTCGAGACCACATTCCTGAAACATAGGGCGAGTGCGCCCGAAAACCGGAAACAAATCGAACACGGCGGTGTTATAATAGGAGAACCAAGGACTTACCACTTAATGTCAAAGAAACTTATTATCGTTGAATCTCCGGCCAAGACCAAGACTCTGTCCGGATTCCTGGGAAGTGACTACCGCGTTGAAGCGAGTATGGGCCACGTCCGGGATCTGCCTGAAAGCAAGCTCTCTATCGATATAGAGAACGATTTCGCGCCGACCTACACCATCATCAAGGAACGAAAGGATATTGTCAAAAAGCTTAAAGCGGCTGCAGACGAATGCGACGAAGTTTACCTCGCATCAGACCCTGACCGCGAAGGCGAAGCAATTTCCTGGCACCTCAAAGAAGCCCTGAAGCTCAAGGAGCCGAAGCGCATACAGTTTAACGAAATTACCAAGACCGCCGTGCTTGCAGCGTTGAACTCCCCGCGTACCATAGATATGGACAGGGTCAATGCGCAGCAGGCCAGACGCGAGTTGGACAGGATCGTAGGCTACAAGATCAGTCCTCTCCTGTGGAAAAAGGTCAAGCGAGGATTGTCCGCCGGACGAGTCCAGTCCGTGGCCGTTAGACTGATTGCCGACAGAGAGCGCGAAATCGGCGCGTTCAACGCTGTCGAGTACTGGTCCATCACGGCATCGCTAACGCCGGACACAAAGGCGCACAAGTTTGACGCGGCCCTGGTCGAGTATCAGGGAAAGAAGATCGAGGTTTCGTCGGAAGCACAGACGAACGGCATCCTGGCCGACCTCGACGGCGCAGCGTACAAAGTTTCTAACGTCAAGAAGAGCGAAAAGAAGCGCAATGCCGCGGCTCCGTTCATCACCAGTACCCTGCAGCAGGAAGCCTCGCGCAAACTTGGCTTCTCCGCCAAGCGCACCATGATGGCCGCCCAGCAGCTCTACGAAGGTCTGGAGATCCCCGGCGAGGGTCATGTGGGTTTGATCACCTATATGCGTACAGACTCGACGCGTATCTCGGCCGATGCCCAGGAAGCCGCCAAGAACTTCATCATCGCCAAATACGGCCCGGCCTATGCCCCGAACGCCGGCAAGCAGTTTAAAGTAGGAGCCGCGGCACAGGACGCCCACGAAGCCGTCCGCCCGACAAGCGTCGACAGACTTCCCGAAAGCCTCACGGCAAAATTATCCAGCGATCAGGCCAAACTCTATCGTTTGATCTGGCAGCGGTTTGTCGCGTCCCAGATGGCCCCGGCCGTGTTCGATGTCGTGACGGTCACCATTGCCGCACGCGAGTACACCTTCCGTTCCACGGGGTCAACCACCAAGTTCGACGGCTTCCTGCGTGTCTACAGCGAAGGCAAGGACGATGCGAACAAAGTGGAAGACGAAGAGCGTCAGCCGCTGCCGCCGCTCGCCCAGGACATGCCTTTGGAGCTGATCGCCATAACGCCCAAGCAGCACTTCACCGAGCCGCCCCCGCGGTTCACCGAAGCTACCCTGGTCAAGGCGCTGGAAGAAAAGGGAATCGGACGCCCAAGCACCTACGCATCGATTATAAGCACCATCACCGAGCGCAAGTATGTTGAGCTCAAGGAGAAGAAGTTCTTCCCCACGGAACTGGGCCTGACTGTGAGCGATTTGCTGGTTAAGCACTTCCCTACAATTATGGACGTCGCGTTCACGGCCGGCATGGAGACGTCACTGGACGCCGTTGCTGGAGGCACCGAAGACTGGGTCGCCATGATGCGGCGCTTCTACACTCCGTTCGCCGCGTCTCTGGCGGAAGCCGGCGAGCTTATGGAACGTGTAACGATCGAGCCCAAGCCCGCTGGGATCGACTGCCCCAACTGCGGCAAGCCCATGGTCATCCGTTCCAGCCGTTTCGGAGAGTTCGTCGGGTGTTCGGATTATCCAACCTGTAAGACGATTGTCCGTCCTGAAGCGCAGAAAGTCGAGGTCCCCTGCCCAAAGTGCGGCGGAGAAGTCGTCCAGAAGCGCAGCCGAAAGGGAGCCATCTTCTACGGGTGCGCGAACTATCCGGCCTGCGACTTCGTCTCCTGGGGAAAACCCATCGGACGCGAATGCCCGCAGTGCCACGGCCAGCTCGCGGAGAACGTATTCCGCGGACGAAACATCGGCATCAAGTGCATCAATACAGAGTGCGACTATAAAGAATCTGCCCCTCCCAAGGCGAAGGACGGAGAGGACGAAGATTCAGTACCGTCTGAAGCGCCGGCCCCCGAACTCATAGGAGCTGCATAGCTCTGGGCAACGTGCATAAATATTCGCGTTACAATTGTCGCTATGCTATGATGGGAAGCACTTCCAAACGAGACGCGATAATTGCTGCGCGCAGCCTAAAGGATTATCGTGACCATGTTTGCTCTTAATTTTTATACGGATCTCTACGGTGAAGCCCTCAAAAAAGGCAGAAAATCAGCCACCGTACGCCTCGGCGACAAGCGCGACAAATACCAGACCGGCCAGATCGTCTGGGTAACAGTCGGCCAGCGCTACGCCCGCCGCAAAAAACTCTTCTGCGCCATCATCGACGCCGTGGAAGTAAAACCCATGGGCGAACTCTCCCCCCGCGACATCCAGCGAGAAAACCCAGAGTTCCGCAACGTCGATGAAGTAATCGGCCTGGTGTCAAAGATCTACGGCCGAGAAATAACCGCCGAAGATATCGCAACAGTGATCTACTTCTCACCGGTGGACGAGTACGAATTGTAGCCCCTTTCCCCGCACACTCCCTCCCGGTGCCAGTAAGGAACAAGCTAACGCTTGACTCCAAATCATGAATTCGACCTTCGGTAGCATGATTTTGGTAGCCCTGGAGCGGAGTGTCCTTACTCTGGTCCCCCGCCACGAAGTGGCGCTCCTGCCTCCTCGCCCCATTCCGATGTGGGAGAGGATTGAGGTGAGGGGGTCCTGAAAAGGACAAGATCTACGCAAGCGTTTCAAATAACGAGGAAAGCGTAATCCGGTGCCCCTTTACGAAGTGGTTAGGTGAGGTCGGGCTCCTTTGGACCCACAAAAGCAAAAACCCCATGGCAAAACGCCACGGGGTTTTAGACTTTCTCACCTACTATTTCCTTGTGCACTATGCACTTAATTGCGCGACTGGCACAACATGCTCCACACGATCACCTAGCTTTTGTTTAGCGACACGCGTATTGTAATCTGCCTGTAGCCGAGACCACCATCCCTCAGACAGTCCGAAATACTTGTCTAGCAGTATTCCAAGCTCAGCGCTAATACCACCACCGTGCAGCACTTTTGAGATGTACTGCGGTGGTACGTTAATGGCTCGCGCTAGTTGCGCGGGAGTGACATTCATCTCCTCCATAAAATCGATCCGAAGAACGTCCCCTGGCTTCTCAAGGCATTCGATTGGTATTAAATCGCCTGGCTTGAGTGCTTCCAGTATCTCAGTGATAGTCTGTGATTTCAACTCCATAGGCATCGTCATTCCTCCATTCGAAACAGATTCGCCACTGGTCGTTGACACGAATGCTCCATTGACCAGCACGGTCGCCACTGAGCTTCTCCAGCCGATTAGACGGTGGAATTCGGAGGTCGGAAAGCTTAGTAGCAATGTTGATTTGAGTTAGTTTGCTTACAGCACGACGGAGAATGCTCGGCGGAAAGACTTTGACTTTCTTCCCATTGAACAGGTCCTCCGTCTGAGAATCTGCATAGCTCTTAATCATGCACCCATTATACCTCAGCGAGTTATAACCTGTCGAGTTACAGGCGAGTTATAACAGTGCACCTGCAGATTATATATCAAGCCAATAACTACTTCGAGTGCGCTCTGCTGAGCATCTCGCCTTACGATTCTAATGAGGTAAACTCGGAGATATATCAATGCTGCTTAGCGGAAAGGTAGAGCTAGCCTACAATGATATCGAGACTGAGATTACTAAATGCACTTTCCTCTCGTTACTAAAGAACTAATCGGACGGCTTTCCAATTGCGATCCCGATTATCGTGACGATAGAATGAGGCTTCTTCAAGCGCTTCCCGGCAATCCAGCCGGCATTGAGTTCCACCACTTCGATCACGTTCAGGCGACGATTTCGAACTCCGGCTATTTTGACACAATTCGGGGCCTGGATATTGGCGACGAAGACCGCTTGGATGCCGCGATGTCGCTCTACCGTGGAAGGGGAATAAAACTCCAACTGGGTCTGTACGCTATCCCAGTTTTTTTTAACGCGGCCATGGCACGCCGTTTCGTGGCGCACGGTTTCTACCAGGCCGATTTTCATACAGTAGTTTATGGAATCCCCCTCCCCCTTTCGGAACAGACTGAGGCACCGCATATTGCTCCCGGGGTGACGGTGGAGGCTGTTGACGCAGAGAATATTAACCTATTTACAACTGTCCTTTGTGAGGGCTTCGAGATGGCTCCCGATGGCCCCACGGCGATAACCGCACCAGCATCGTTATCTTTGCCCAACTGGCGCCTGTATCTGGCACGTGTAAACGGGGTTCCGGCGGCAGCTGCCATCATGACAATCAGTAATGGGGTAGGATCACTGGCGGCTGGAGCCACTACACCGGCCTTCCGTCGACTTGGCTGTCAAGCTGCACTGATTCGTCAGCGTATCGCCGACGCTCATGCAATGGGATGCGACCTCATCCGTGGCGCAGGTGCGGTAGACAGTTCGAGCCAGCACAACCAGGAGCGCGCCGGTCTCCGAATCGCTTACACTTACGCCAAGTGGAATGAACTAGACATTTGAACCGAAACACCGGGACTTGACAAGGCTCTAGATGAACGGTCAAAAGAAAAACGAGTAGTATTCTGGAGGGCGAGATCGTTGGTCTGCCGCTACTGGGGCAGCGCTCTTGTGTGTCTTGGCCCAAAAGTTCTCATGTTAGTCGTTGCGACAGTGGCAAAATGCGCATACACGGCAAAGGCAATGAGCGCCAAGAAAACGCCAATGACTACACGGGGTACAAGCCACAGGACCGTATTATGATTCTTTTTGGGCGTCACAACCGGGTCTGAATCCGATCCATCGATGGCAGGTGGCCATGGATCACGCTCCATCCCTAAAAAACCATGTCCCATTATACCCCTCCTGCGCCCAAAGGTTGCATCCCATGTAACCGACAGTGAGACTGTATTGTATATATTGCAGCTAGTGCATAATCTCGAAAACGTTACAGGTTCTTGAGGACTGTGTAAGGAACATTAGCATTGATGGGATGTCTATGGAGCTAACAACAACCTACCCAACGTGGCTCTGTAACGTTGCCTCATCCACTTGGATTGAGGGATAGAAAGTACAAGGATGCTAAACATGCAGCATCCGCTCAACAGGTTCCAGCTCAACCAACATCGAACCAAACGACGGCTGCAATCCCGCTTTACACTTCGTCAGCCTTCTTTACCTATCAGGTGCCGAAGGGCGATTGGGGCCAAATGAGCGACGGATTGCAGCTTCGTGCGACCACCGATAAGAGTGAATATCGATGGTCGCTACGCCACCACCGACGACCTGTTAAATGAAACGGCTGGTACCGATCGTGAGTTCACTGTCGAGGTGACCGACAGTCTGGGGCATGCGATTCCGAAGACAAGGTATGGAAGCACAGTAGTTCCTCTTGTCGATGGACGATGGATGTTTCGCAACCGGTCTCTAGTTCTTCAGAGCGGACAAGTTGCTGAGTGGCACTTCTGGTTAAACCGAATGTTTGATATGACTTTACCTGGCGTATACCTCGTCACGTTCATCAGGCCATTTCCAAAGCCGGACGGCACAGTGGGGAAAGCCGTATCGAATACATTGCAACTAAAAATTAGCGCTGAAAATCCCGCCATCGACGGATTGGATCTTCAAGGCCCTGAAAGGAAGACGGCTGATTAACAACCAACCGAGCGTACCTACCGATGAACATCCCCTATTGAGGCTAGACCATTTCTATGTACTTACAACGCAGGTTTAAAGCAGCCAGACGTCGAATCACCTTATAACTCTGCTATAGGTACCATCATGAATATCCTAAATACTCGCACTCTTTTAACATCGTCGGCTATCCTATTGTCCCTCTGGACATCGGCCTACGCCATCACCCCTGTGCATCCAAAGACCTCGCACGCGGCCCAGGCAGCCGGCCCACCTCCGCTGATGGCAGCTATTGTTAATGGGAACACAGCTCTCGTCACGAAGCTGATCGCAAAAGGAGCCAATGTGCATACGAGGTTCCAGGGAGAAACGCCACTGATGTTAGCCGTCGTTGGGGGAAACACGGATATTCTCAAGATGCTGATCAAAGCAGGATCTGATATAGATGCGAAGGATCCCTCAGGGGATACCGCTCTTATGGCCGCAGTAACGGCGGGCGGCTTTAACTGTATGCAGGTTCTAATCGGCGCCCACGCGGATGTCAATCTTCAGGACACGAATAAGGCATCAGCTCTCATGATGGCTGCTAAAAATGGAGACGCCCCTGCAATAAAAGCCCTTGTCGCCGCCAAAGCAAATGTCAATGCCGTTATGACTAAAGGTTTGACACCTCTTATGGTCGCGTCTGTGCAAGACCATCCGAATTGCGTATGCGTATCCATGCTCCTGGCAGCCGGAGCCAATATTAATGCGCTGGACGACGACGGTCAATCGGTAACCGTACTCATCACGGTACTGGGCAAAATCGATGTGCTTAAGGTATTGATTGCAAACGGGGCGGACCTGAACGCCAAGGACAAATTTGGACTGACGCCGCTCATGTATGCATCTAACGGGGGTTTCACTGAGGGCGTAAAGGCCCTCATCGCCGCAAAGCCCGATTTGAACGCCTCGGACCCATCAGGCGAAACCGCCCTATCCGTGGCCAAGACGTCGCAAATTGCCGACCTTCTGAAGGCCGCCGGTGAGACTAAATAGCCCACACCTGCAATCCAATTGGAAGCCCGAAAACAATCTGGGCCAGGCCGTCTGGCCTTGGTTACTATCCCTCACCCACATAAGTTCAATGCAAGTTCTCAAATTGCCAACGGTCAAATCATAAACATGACGTACGATAGATTGATACGATTTCTGCGCGCCTTAGACCACACTGTTAAATTTGAAATCGTACCGATTGTCCCGACGAATGAACCAGAATTAGCCGCAGTTCGCTAATTTAGTCGGCATTTATTGAGGATCTCACGTCAATTTTGCAACACGTCGGTTATATGAATCGATCGCGGCTAATGCACTGACCGGACTGTCCAAATAAAAATACGCCGTAGCGCACCAGTCATCCTCGCGTTCTATCAGATAGAACTGGTCCGGCGAGGATGCCTCAAGCTGATCTTGTGTAAGACGTCCTGTACCGTCTCCCGGAGTCACGTATTCGGGAATGTCGTTCTCCCTCATGTGATCAAGCAGCGTTTTGGCCGCCGCGCCTCCGATCTGCTGGATGGTCACTCGAATTTCACGAGCAAAATAAACAGGATCGGGTCCATGCAGGCGGTAAAATCCATACTGCATATGTTCCTCATCCGCCAGCGGGCAGCCTTGCCAGAGTGTGTCGTAGCGACCTTGCCCCCACCCTGTTCCTATATAGTCTTCAGTGCCCGTGCCGCAGAGAGTGGGAAGGTCTGTGTCTCCGTCCAGATAGACCTTTACTTCGCCCTCACCCCACCATGCTTTGCCGTAGCGCGCTGCGTCCGCGATCACTCCTAAAGAGCAGCCGAGAAATCGCCCACGCCCCGTAACGTGCGGCAGGATTTCGAAGTCGTGACGCAGCTTTGTCGGGTTTTCGCGTCTGTAATGAGCGTGGAAATATCCTGTGTCTTCCCCGTGGTTGTCTCCCAGGGTGAAGTTCACGTCATAGAAGAACATGGCGAGATCTCTGGGCGACTCGTTGGTTACGGTCATGCTAAATCCGCGTTGGAACGGCATTGGGAGGCGGCAGTTAAAGGACCGTCCTTCAGCCGTGTCGAACCAGGCGTTCTCGAAAGTTTCCATCCTGCCCAGGGTGCAGCCAAAGAAGTCTCCGAGGGGGACTTCCACCGCGGGCTTGTCGGTATGGTCCCAGTAGATGCGCAAGACGAGCCCACGCAGCATCTGCGGCGTACGCTCGTCGATGGTGATCCAGAACCGGCGTATCGTCCCCATGCCGTCTGCATGGGCCATCACGAACTCTTCACCGGCCGCAAGCTTTCGCGAGGGCGAGCCTTTGCGTCCGAAATTCGATTGTCCGGCAGATCCCGCTTTCGCGTCTAAATTTTCTGAGCTTGCCCAATGCGTGGTGATTGCGTTTGGTAGGTGAAATAATGCGTCGGTGCTCAAAGATGTTCTCCTTGGAGAAGTACTCTCTCACTATACAATCATTTTGTCCAACTGCGGAGTGAGAAAGAAACCCAGGGCTGCCATGAAATCACCGATCAAAGCGGCTATGATTGCAACACCCGGGTCCGACGTGGAGAAAGTGACGACGATGCCTCCAAAAACGAGCACGACTGCGAGCAAAACAACAACCCTGTTTCTAGTTATGGGCACGTTCAGCATTCGAACGGCAAAAACCGCCAGCAGTATTACGAAAACTATATCGTGGCCGTAGAGGTTGTCGTCCAGCTCGTTGGGCTTGAAAGCATCCATTTCTTGAGGCGGACAAACATCGGAGTAAACGACGCGGACCCGGTCAATGCCCCACACATCGTAAGGTAGGTAATGACTGATGAGTAAAATAACGAGGAAGGCAATGCAAACAGGGAGCAGCTTATAGAGATTCGAAATCCATCGCATAAGTTTTTCACACTTCAATGACCGTCAGACATCCATTATATCAGGTTCGATACATGGTGTCATCTGTAGGTTCAAGTGAATGCTGTCAAACTCAAGCGAAGTCCATGTGCCATGCTTGTAGCTCAAAGCTACAAGCATGGCACAAGTCTAAAGGAGGCCGACCTCCCCTAACGCCTATAATGAACACACTACTCGTGTGACTCCAAATCACAGATCAAATGCCAGCAATATCGTGATTTTGTGGCAGGGGGACCAGAGTAAAGACACTCCACTCCAGGGCTAATGGAGTGGCACCAAGATAGGCCTTTCCAGTCTACTCCCAATTCAACGCAGAAGCGCTTCGATATTCTGTAACTTTAGTTTCGAAGAAATTCTTTTCTTTGCCCAGGTCCATGGTCTCGCTCATCCAGGGGAAGGGGTTGGAGGAGCCGTATTGGGTGGGGAGGCCGATGCGTTCCAGGCGGCGGTCTGCTATATGCTGGACGTACTCTCGGAAGAGGGTGCTGTTCAGGCCCAGAATGCCGTTGGGGAGGCAGTCGCTGGCGTATTCGACTTCCAGTTCCACGGCCTGACGCACCAGGTCGAGGACACGGGTCTGGAATTCAGACGTCCACAGTTCAGGATTTTCCTGTTTGATTCCGTTGATCAGGTCGATGCCGAAGTTCAGATGGATGCTCTCGTCGCGCAGGATGTACTGGAACTGCTCTCCAATGCCGGTCATACGGTTCTGGCGCTGGAAGGACAGAATCATGACGAACCCTGTATAGAAGAACACGCCTTCCATAATAAGATAGTAGCCGATCAAATTGATCAGGAAGGTCTGAGCGCCTTCGAAGGTTTCCGTGGTGAAGTCTGGTTCGAGAAGCGCTGCCGTCAACTCCATCTCGAACTCATCCTTGCGCGTGATGGCCGGTACCTCGCGGTACATGTTGAACACCTCGTGCTCGTTCAGGCCCAGGCTGTCCACAATGTATAGAAACGTATGCGTGTGCACGGCCTCTTCAAAAGCCTGGCGGAGCAGATACTGGCGGCATTCTGCGTTGGTGACGTGTTTGAAGATGGCGAGCACCAGGTTGTTGCCAACCAGGCTCTCCGCGGTGGAGAAGAAGCCCAGGTTGCGCATGATGACTCGGCGTTCGTCTTCCGTAAGCGAGTTCGACCGCCAGGTCGCTATGTCCTTGCCCATGCCCACTTCATTCGGCATCCAGTGGTTGGCGCAGCCGTTGACATAGTGCTCCCAGGCCCAGGCGTATTTCAGGGGCATGAGCTGGTTGACGTCTACCTGACTGCTATTAATCAGGCGCTTCCGCGAGGCTTCGGGAGCGGTTTTTTGCGACGGTGCGATCTCCGGTTCGAGGGTTAATTCCAAAATGATATCTCCTTAAAAACGATAAAAATTACTGGCAAGCTTCACAGTCTTCGCCCAGGTTGCAGACAGCGCCCGACACAACAGGCGCCCTCTCCACAGAGATGTCGCTGGAGGCGCTCTTGTTCTTCATCCAGCGCGGCTGCACACCGAAACGGTTGATATCCAGGGTCGATTTCTCAACCTGTGTCGCCGCCAGAGTCCGCAGGTAGTAGGTGGTCTTCAAGCCCTTGTTCCAGGCCAGGAAGTACATCTCGCTGAGGTTTCGTCCGCTGGGCTGCGCCATGTAGAGGTTGAGCGACTGCCCCATGTCCAGCCACTTCTGACGCCGTGCGGCGCACTCGATAAGCCAGTCCGGACCAACTTCGAACGCCGTGAGATAACGCTCTTTCAAGTTCTCCGGAATACGGTCGATCTCGCTCAGAATTCCATCGTAGTATTTAATCTCTTCGCGGATGTCGGCGTCCCAGAGGCCGCTTGCTTTTAGATCCTGCACGAGGTGGTCGTTTATCTGCGTAAAGTCGCCGGACAGGTTGCTCTTTACGTACAGGTTTTTGTACGTGGGCTCGATGGACTGCGAGACGCCGATGATGTTGGAGATCGTCGCCGTGGGCGCAATCGCCAGTACGTTGCTGTTGCGCACGCCGTGCGTAGCTATGGATTCGCGGACGGGGGTCCAGTCGAGGCTGGCCGATCGATCCAGGTCTATCGGCTGGGCGCGGTGGTCGTCCATCAGGGAAAGCGTGTCTATGGGCAGCAGTCCCCTATCCCACTTGGAGCCGGAAAAGCTCGAATAGGCTCCGCGCTCCTGGGCTAGTTGGGAAGACGCGCGAATAGCGTAGTAGGAGATCGCCTCCATGCTCTGGTCGGCGAAGGTGACGGCTTCCGCACTGGCATAGCCTACTCCCAGTTTATAAAGGGCGTCCTGGAAACCCATCAGCCCCAATCCAATCGGCCGGTGCCGCATATTGGCTGTGCGAGCCTCCACCGTCGGGTAGTAGTTCAGGTCGATGACATTATCCAGCATGCGTATCGCCGTGCAGATGGTCGTTTCAAGGCGCTCCATATCCAGACCGTCCGCATGGACATGAGCCACCATATTAACCGAGCCCAGGTTGCACACGGCAGTCTCCTCCACCGAGTTATTCAGAAGGATCTCGGTGCAGAGGTTGGAGTTGTGCACGACGCCGACATGGTCCTGCGAGGACCGTAAATTGGACGGGTCCTTGAACGTAATCCAGGGATGCCCGGTCTCGAACAACATTGAGAGCATCTTGCGCCACAGATCGACCGCAGGCAGCCGCTTGAAAAGCTTGATCTGACCGGCAGCGGCACGACGCTCGTAGTCTTCGTAACGGGCGGCAAAGGTCCTGCCGTAGAGGTCGTGCAGGTCGGGCACATCGTTGGGACTGAACAGGGTCCAGTCGCCGCCCTCCTGGACGCGCTGCATGAACAGGTCGGGGATCCAGTTGGCCGTGTTCATGTCGTGGGTGCGCCGGCGGTCGTCGCCTGTGTTCTTGCGCAGCTCCAGGAACTCCTCGATATCCAGGTGCCAGGTCTCCAGGTACGCGCAGACCGCGCCTTTGCGCTTTCCGCCCTGGTTCACCGCAACAGCCGTGTCGCTTGCGACCTTCAGGAACGGAATAATGCCCTGACTCTTGCCTGATGTGCCCCGGATCGCCGCTCCCAGCGCACGCACCTGGGTCCAGTCGTTACCCAGACCTCCAGCCCATTTAGACAGAAGGGCGTTGTCCTGCACGCATTTAAAGATCTCGCCGAGGTCGTCGCCGATGGTCGTGAGATAACACGAAGAGAGTTGCGAATGACGTGTCCCCGAGTTA
>Ga0302315_10001488_pt1 | contig 23610 bp, 20 predicted proteins | sample III_Palsa_N3_1_FD_200532 | JGI IMG/M metagenome (GOLD analysis project Ga0302315, IMG submission 200532) | Peat permafrost microbial communities from Stordalen Mire near Abisko, Sweden - III_Palsa_N3_1 | ecosystem: Environmental > Terrestrial > Soil > Palsa > Peat permafrost | place: Sweden...
TTCGGTTTTTTTACAGATAATCCGGAGCAATACCCTCCTATTAACCTGACCTGGAGGTCTCCGGGCGTTCTAAACAACGCCATTTTGGAAATTTCAGACCTGGTGGAGTACGACTATGCCGATATTATCTCCCAACTGGAAGACCTGAATTGCTATCACTTCGAGATTTGGCTGCACCCGGGATTTGAGCTGAATGCGTTGCAAGGCGTCCTGGAAAAGTTCAATGAAAGCCTCGTCAAATCATTTGACATGGTCATCCCCTTTGATGAGGACCGGCCCATGGAAGACCTTATCCGGTTTAAGGAAAAGTGCCATAAGGTGAATTTCATTCTGATCTATGATTCTCCTGCTCACTACGTTGACAAAAGGAACCTGATCATTCAAAAACAAGATTCACTGGAAGAGATGACGGCTAAATTCGACAGGCCCAGTGAGGAACTCTGCATCAATCTGAAGTTTTTTATTGAATCGCTGCATTTTAATCCTTTTTATAACCAGAAAATAGCCATTGATAAGAGCGGATTTATACACAACTCTATGATGACAAGGCCTTCTTATGGAAACGTAAAGGATAATAAGATCAAAGATGCCGTCTCTTCCCGCAGTTTCCAGGAATTATGGCACGCGTCCAATGATAAAATTGAGGAGTTGAAGGACTCGGCGCTGAGATATTCCATGATGAGTATGGAACCGATAGAAAAGACAGACAACGGGTATAGGTTGAAAAATAAATGACGGCGATTGGAAAGGTTAATCTAATAAGTATTTTTTATGACATCGCTATTACAAAGATTCCCTTCGTTCCTGCAATCTGACAGCTCCGATTGCGGTCCCACCTGCTTAAAGATGATTGCAACCCATTACAGGTTGCCGTTTAATATTCACGAGCTGAGAGAAGACAGCGGCCGGCGCAAAGATGGGGTGAATCTCCTGGGTATCAGGAATGCGGCTGCGAGGATTGGATTGAATGCGATAGGAGCCAGGGTCACGCTGGATAACATCGCCAGGGATATTCAGTTGCCCTGTATCGGTTATTGGAACCAGAACCATTTTATAGTTATTTACAGGATAACAGGTAAGCATGTGTATGTCGCAGATCCTGCCCAGGGGAAAGTAAAGTACACGCTTACCGACTTCAAGAAGAAATGGGCAACCAAAAACGCGCAGGGGCAGGAGGACGGCGTTGTGCTATTGCTGGAGCCTATTGCCGGATTTGTAGCCAGTGAAGAGGCCATGCCGGATACCTACAGGTCAGGCGGCTTCGAACCGTTATTCCGTTACTTGAAGAACTATAAAAAAGAGATCAGGCAGGTCTTTGTCGGCATTTTGCTGATCGGTTTCCTGCAACTGACCCTCCCTTTTCTTACCCAGGCAATTGTAGATGTTGGAATTGCACAAAAAAACATTCATTTTATCTACCTGATCCTGTTCGCACAGATCATGCTGTTCACTGGAAAAACAGTGGTGGAATTTATCCGCGGCTGGCTTTTACTACATATTAATACGAAGGTATTTATTTCCCTCCTGGGGGATTTTCTACATAAATTGATGCGGCTTCCCGTACGTTTTTTCGAATCGAAGATTACCGGCGATATACTGCAGCGGTTGGCAGATCATCAGAGGATTGAAGTCTTTTTAACGGAATCCCTGGTCAATTTCCTTTTTTCTGCTGTCACGATTGTCATTTTCTCTATTGTCCTGGCCATCTATAATCATACCATTTTTTTTATTTTCTTTGGCTCCAGTCTTTTGTACGCCTTATGGGTCACCCTGTTCCTTTCTAAAAGAAAGGTTTTGGATTACAAGCGGTTTGAAGCCTCTTCCCGGAATCAATCTGCAATCCTTCAAATTGTGAACGGGATGCAGGATATCAAGCTGAATAATGCAGAGTTTAAGAAAAGGGGAGACTGGGAAAAGGTACAGGCCGTCCTTTTTCATTGCAATAACCGGAGCCTGGCTATTAGCCAGCTTCAGCAGGCCGGCACTTACTTCATATCAGAAGGGAAAAACCTCTTTATTTCTTTCCTGGCGGCCAAGTTCGTGATTGAAGGAACCCTTTCCCTCGGCGAAATGCTAGCCATTCAGTATATCATCGGGCAGTTGAGCGTTCCGGTTGAACACCTCATGCAATTTATCAAGACGGCCCAGGATGCATTACTCAGTTTGAACAGGTTAAGTGAAATTCATGAAGAGGCCGATGAAGAAAGGCCCCAGGATAACTTGCAGACGGGCTTTGTGATCAATGACTCGATTTTTCTGGACCATATTACTTTTTCGTATCCGGGAGCGGGCAGCCAGGAAGTCCTTTCCGATATCAACCTGGTCATACCCAAGGGAAAAACAACTGCCATCGTGGGTATGAGCGGAAGCGGAAAGACGACGCTGCTTAAACTGCTGATGAAGTTTTACGATCCTGACAAGGGGGCTATCAGGCTCCAAAACACCGATATAAAACACCTGAGCCATTCGGCCTGGAGGACCCAATGCGGGGTTGTAATGCAGGATGGGTTTATTTTTTCGGATTCGATTTTGAACAATATAGCGGTCCATCCGGAAGATATTGACCAGGAAAAGCTTCATCACGCCATACAGATGGCCAACCTGTCTGACTTTATTGCCCAATTGCCTTTGGGGCTGAACACAAAGATCGGACCGGATGGAAACGGGATCAGCCAGGGGCAACGCCAGAGAATACTCATCGCGAGGTCTATTTATAAGGACCCTAACCTGATCCTGTTTGATGAAGCAACCAATGCCCTGGATGCCAATAATGAGAGGATCATCCTCGAGGGTCTGGGTGATTTCTTTAAGGGTAGGACTGTTGTGGTCGTTGCCCACCGTTTAAGCACCGTCAGAAATGCAGACCAGATTGTGGTGATGGATAAGGGGAAGTTGATTGAGACTGGAACGCATGATACATTGATCGCAGAAAGGGGTGCTTACTTTCATTTAGTTAAAAATCAACTGGAACTCGGAAATTAAAACATATGGAGCACGTAAATTATCTTTTCGATCACCGGACAGATTCAATAGAAGAACTTCTTCAAAAAAAGCCCCGCTGGATTATCCTCCATGGAAATTCCATCTGTTCGACCATAGTGCTGGTCATACTGGCCATACTCTATACGATTAACTATCCTATGGAGGTTAAACAGCCCCTCGTCATTGACCGGGTGACTGAAAAGGGTCCAGCCGGGTGTTATTTTGCCACTATGCGGATCTCCCAGTCGCAATTGCCGGATGTGCATCCGGGTCAGCCGGTAAAGATCTCCCTGCTGGCTTATCCCTCTGGCCGTTACGGATGGATAAAAGGAACGGTCTCGTCTGTTGACGACAGCGTAGCCGCTGACCGTTCCGTACACGTCAGGATAGTTTTGGGGGATGACCCCGGAAAAGCCTTGCCGCTGAAGCGAGGCCTTGAGGGAGAGGCGGTTATCAGCACACAACAAAAAAGGCTATTAAGTTTATTATACGGAGGGCGCTAAGGGCGCCCTTTTTTCATCATATGGGACTGCAGGCCCGATCCGTCCCTATCATCCTTCAATCCGTGTATCATTCTTTCAATGTCTCCCTCCGTTTAATAATTTCGGTATATCAAATAAAAACAACTTAACCTCCTATTTATGAAACACGCAAACGATCTGAAACCGACGAACAAAAAAGGCCTGACATTGAACAAAAGAACTGTTATGAGAATCAACCTGTACGGGGGCCTAAGGTCCGCAGAGGGTAAGGGCGAACACCTTAACAAATTATTTGAAACGACGGTGACAACGACGGATGACACACTGACGACGATAACCACGCAAACCAGTGTCCTTTAACAGCAGGGTTTAGAATAGGAGTGCTTCATTAAAAAAAAATAGGCATGTTTGATAATATTATTATATTTGGTGGGAAGCCTATCGATCCTGTTTACCTTAGTGACCAAATCGCAATGGAAAAAAAAGTATTCTCCTATTCTAAGCCTTTCTTTTCTCATTTATTGTTCTGGTTCGTTTTTGTTTTTTACGCCATATCATTGACCTACTTCATTTCACCGGCCACCTTTAATTTTCCCGTCCTGGTCAGGAACCATATATTGGCCGTGGCCCTGTTTTATTTTCTGTATTTGGTAGTATTACCCAATTTCAATGCTAAAAAGAACATCATACTGGGTGTTTTGTTAATACCTATTGCCTTTACCTTGTTTTTTGCCGTCGGATGGCTGTTAAAGGAGGGGCTGAATCAACATACTATCAGCACATTCTCCATTAGTACCTACAGGACTGAGATATTGAGACGCATCCTTGTTTTCAATGAATATTTCATTTACGCGCTGGGCTATTGGTTCGCCATTAGATTTATGCATAAACAGGTGGAAAAAAGGCGGGTGGAAGAGGAGAAACTACTGATTGAAATCAAATACCTGAAAGCCCAGATCAACCCCCATTTCCTTTATAATACCTTAAGCTATTTTTATTCAAAGATCCTTCCCCACGATGAAGAAGTGGCTGACGGAATTGCTTCCTTAACTGATATGATGCGGTATTCATTGGAATTCAGCACCGATAAAGAGGGGTTTGTTTCCATTGAAAAGGAGGTTGATCAACTTAATAACCTTATTAAAATCAATCAGTTACGTTATAGCAACCGGCTGGCTATCCAGTTTTCTGTCAATGGTTCTATGGAGGGCTTCAGGATCATGCCTCATTTGCTGATCACTTTAGTGGAGAATGCCTTTAAACATGGGGATATGCTGGATAACGAACATCCGGTCACCATTTGTCTTGACATAGACGCAAGGCATATCGCTTTCTCTGTGCACAATAAAAAGCGGAGCGGAGTCAGGGAATTGTCAACCAATATAGGGTTAAATAATATCAGGAGCAGGTTGAAATTCGTGTACGGGGATCATTATAAGTTCAATATCAAGGACGAAGATCATTTTTTTACGGTCGAAATTTTATTATTAATTCCATGATAAAATGTATGATAATAGATGATGAGCAACACGCCATCGATCTATTGATTAGCCATATTAATATGGTCCCCTTCCTAAAACTGGCCTATGCCAGCACCAGCGTCAGGGAGGCCATACAGTACTTAAATTCCGGGGAAAGTGTTGACCTGATGTTCCTGGACATACAAATGCCGGAAATGTCCGGCATTGAGTTCCTAAAGAGTTTAAGCGGGAAACCCAATGTTATTTTAACAACGGCTTATAGTGAATTTGCTATTGAAGGATTCGAGCTCGAAGTAATTGATTACTTGTTGAAGCCCATTACGTTTTCGCGTTTTTCCAAAAGTGTGAACAGGCTGCCCCAGCTATTGTCAAAGAATAAAGAAGCGGTCATTCCGGCTGCTGAAGTTCAGCAGGACTATTTCTTCGTTAAATCGGAGCACAAGGGGAAAATGATAAAGATCAATATGGATGAGATTGAATTGATCGAAGGGATGAAGAACTATATTGCTATCCACCGGAACAACGAAAAGGTGCTGGCGCTGATGAATATGAAATTCATGGAAGAGTTGCTGCCGAAAAGCCGGTTCATCAGGGTAAATAACTCATTTATAGTCCCCATTGACAGAATTCTCATGCTCGAAGGGAATCAGATCGCCATTAAAAACTACAAGGCGAAAATTCCCATAGGAATTACTTATAAGAGTTATGTCCTGGAAGCACTGAAGATTAAAAGCGATAAGTAGATATGGCGCAGGCACTCAGCCCCTTTGAATTTTCGGAGACCCTTGTATTAAGGACGCCCGCAAGACCCTTTAGCCGGTTTGACTGCAACGGTGAGACAATGAAGGCCTCCCTCACGGATAAGGACTTCCTGGAGTCGATCTATGTTTCGTCCCCCCAGTTATACGATCAATGCTATAAATGGATAAGTTCGGAAAATGGCGCCGGTGAGTTGCCGGCAAAGCTCATGATCACCCTTTCCAGGTATATGAGCAGGATGCATACCCGATGCACTCCTTTCGGCCTGCTGGCGGGTTGCAGCCCTGTCCGGTGGTCAGATCACACGGGGATCCTGTTACACAAGAAGGAGAGGGCTATCAGGCTGGACATGCAGATTTTGTGCGCCATGGGTGAAAAGTTAAGGGAATGGCCATCTGTAAGGACTATCACGAGATATTATGCCAACGATAGTTTGTACCGTATCGGGAATGAATGGCGCTACATTGAATACACCAGCCGGGAACACCACCGCCATTTCCAGGTAAGCTCCGTCGGTCATTCCAGGTACTTGCAGCATATCCTTGAATTGAGCCGGAGCGGCGCTTTCCTCAGGGAATTTGACGCATATGTCAGGAATAGTGGATTTTCGGAAGAGGATACCTCCGGTTACCTGGGAAGCCTCGTTGATGCTGGCATTTTATTATCTGAACTGGAGCCTTCCGTTGTAGGAAATGATTACTGGGACACGCTACTGGAAGTCGCCTCCAGGTTGGGGGATGACCTGGGTGAACAGGAGGGGGCTTTTATCCGGACACTTTGGGATATTAGGGACTTGTTGGGCGAAATCCAATATCCGGAGGCTGACCTGGTTCGGCTTTCCCAGGTCATAGTGGAAAAGATCACTTCGCTTCAAATCTCTTTTGAAGAAAACAAGGTATTTCAGGTGGACGCTTTTGAAGCGCCCGGTCAATGCTTGCTGGATAAGCAAATACAGGCTGATCTGACCACTGCATTTTCTATTTTCAATAGGTTGAACCCGTATATTCCTAATCCCCGGCTTCATTCCTTTAATTCCCGGTTCAGAGATCGTTTTGGTGACAGGCCTATGCCTTTGCTCCAGGTCATAGATGCGGAGAGTGGTATCGGATATGATAATTTCGAAGTGGATATCCCCGCCCCACTCATAGAAGGTGTTCCCTCTCCTTCGGCGCCCCGCAGGCAACAGGATGCGGGATCCTTACTTTCGGAAGGCAAGGTACTTTCTTTTTTAAGAGCTTTACTGGAGAAGGCAATCGCATCCGGCTTATACTCCGTGGAAATCAGCGACAAGGATCTTCAATCATTACCATTTGAGCTTAGTGATTTGCCGCCTACTATGTCCGTCATGTTCAGGTTAATATCCTCAGAACGCCAAAACCTTTTTGTGGAAGGATTTAGCGGGTCCAGCGGCGCGAATTTACTGGGCCGGTTTTGTTATGGAAATGAAGACATTCATCAGTTAGTGACCGGTATAGCTTCCCATGAAAGCTTGCGCCACCCGGATGCCATTATTGCGGAAATAGACCATTTGCCGGATGACCGGACTGGCAATATCCTTCGAAGGCCCTCCTTCCGGGAATACCGTATTCCTATACTTTCCGGCTCTTCGGGGACTAGCGCCGGCCGGATCTCTCTGAAGGAGCTATGGGTGCGTATTGTTGACGGACAGGTATGCCTTTTCTGGGAAAAGACGCAACAGGAAGTCATTCCCCGGCTGAGTACCGCCCACAATTACACCAGGGGCACCCTGGACTTGTATCAGTTTCTTTGCGATCTACAGTCCCGGCGATGCAGAACATCCCTTGGATTCAGTTGGAAGGCATTGTCGGATACAAACAAATTTTTGCCCAGGGTGTACTACAAGAATATCGTCCTGTCTCCCGCTCAATGGACACTGGAGCGTGCTGATTATGAGTCTCTGCTGCGGGAAACAGACGAAAGTATGCCGGGAGCCTGGACGGCCTTCAGGGAGAAATGGAAAATGCCTTCCGTTATCGTCCTTGTCGAGGGGGATCATGAATTACTGGTTGACATGGGGAGTCCGATCACAGTCCTGTCCTTCATAAGCCAGTTGAAAAAAAAAGGGGGCATTCTGATAAAGGAGTTTCTGAACTATACTCATCCTGGCATTAGAAATAAGGAAGGGGAGCGGTACGCCAACCAATTTGTCGCTAGTATTTTATTCCAGGATAAAAAACCGGCCCTTATTTCACCTTTGGGTATCCGGAAAAAGGAAGTTCAGCGGACCTTTATCCCGGGAACGGAATGGTTGTATTACAAGTTTTATTGTGGTATTCAGTTCGCCGATAATATTTTGTTGACAGTCGTTAAACCTTTCCTTGCTGCTCAAAAACGGAGGGGTGCGGTTGACGCATTCTTTTTCACCCGGTACAATGATCCGGATTATCATCTCAGGCTGAGGTTCCATGTGAGCAGCATTCACCTGTTGTATGAGATCATGGCTGACATGCGCCAGAGGGTCCGGAAATTTGAAAAGGCGGGTATTATCTGGAAAGTACAGATCGACACCTACGACCGGGAGATTGAAAGATATGGAAGTAACACCATTCATATGGTGGAGCAACTGTTCTACTATGATAGCCAGGCAGTGTTAAAGTTTCTGAGTTCCTGTTCAGGAGACCAAAGGGAAGAGTTTCGTTGGCTATGGGGGGTGAAAGCAATTGATGAGATATTGAATTCACTCCGGTTTTCACTGTTAGAAAAAATAGCCATTGTGACTTCCGTAAAAGACAATTTCGACAAGGAATTCCAGGCGGACAAAAGCGTCAATACCCTGTTCAATAAGAAATACGCAGATAACAAAGCCCTTGTATCGACGGTTTTACAGGAGGAATACCACCTTTTTGAAGCATTTAAACCTTTGGCAGGTATATTGGTACAATGGCGAAAAGGGGCAGCGCCGCTTTACAGGCAAATACTGGACATGCACCTAAAGGGTAAATTGGAAATGGATATCCAGGCATTGGCCGTCAGCATTATTCATATGTTTTTAAACAGGCATTTGCTGGCTCAACCCAGGAAACACGAGTGGCTAATGTATAAAATGCTGGAAAAGCATTATAAGACCCGGCATATCCTCGACGCGGCCGGCCGGCCTTAGTCTTCCATTAGTTTTTTCAGGTAGTGGACGAGTATCTCCCGCCCGGTGGGCCCGTATATGAAGCCATGACCGCCCTGGGGCAGCGTTTCAAAATGCCAGCCTTTGGCGATGCCTTGTTCGGTGTCATATGTATGACGGACTGAGTCATAAGGAAAGACTTCATCATCTTTTGCATGGACGCTATAAAAGGGCTTCTCCGGGCTTAGATGGCTGAAATCAATATTCCCGATTTTTAAGGCGGGGAGAGCTGAAATGGCCAGAAATCCCTTGAAGGGATTCGGGTGCTGGGAGGCAAACCAAAAACTGGCTGAGCCTCCGTTAGACATACCCGCCAGGAAGAGGCGATTTCGATCGATATTGTAAACCAGTTCCGCCTCTTTTATTATCAGCAGGACCTGCTCGAAAGCGGCCTGTTGATTGACCCATCCAAAGTCCTTTTTGGCAAAAGGGTAAATAATAATGGCGTTCAAAGAATCTCCTGTCGAAAAGATGGGCTCCCTGCCGATATCCGGATCCTTGTCATTGAAATTCGCCCTGCTTTCCACGCCTCCATGAAGAAAAACAATAGTCTGCATTGGACGCGTTGATGTATATGAATCCGGAACATATACCAGGAAAGGTACTTTTAGGGTATCCGCCTGTGAATAATAAAGGGCGAAGCCTTTCCCGGCAGGAAGGTACTTGCCCTTCTCTTTCTGGCCTACCCGGTTTTGCCTAACAGAGGAAAGCCAATCATCCATTCTTTTTTTATCCATCGCCAGCTTTTCATCACTCGCCCGTTCCATGGAAGAGATGAGCACATCCCACTGGGCATAAGAATGAAGTATGGCCAGGCTGGAATCTTTCTTCAGCCCTTCAATATCTGACTTTTTAAGACCTAACCCTCTCCTTTGAGCGGTATTCAGCCATTCGAATGCTTGCGGGATCTCATTACACCCGACAGCCGCTATCGCCCCAAAGTAAAAATCGTAGGGGGTGGACGTCGCAGTGTCCTTGAATGCGTCTTTGAAAGCATTTAATGCCGAAGGATAGTCCTTTTTCTCAAGAAATCCTGCCGCATGTTCAATTTTTGTATCATAGGATTGGCACATGGCGTATCGGGAAGATATTAGTAATAGGAGAAAGGGTAGTTGTCTTAAGCGCATATCCAAAGATAATAATTATTGGAATCCTACCGTACTACTTCCAGTCGATCCTGATATTGGTAAAGATAATATTGTCTTCGCCGCTGGAGACATCGTCCAGTGTCAGGCTGGTGAGGAGAACTAGCTTGCGGATATATTGGGCACCCAGGGAGACGTCGCTGACGTATATGCCACAATGGAGGGTTTGGTCGGGATGGAGTTCGACGGTAATAGGAATGTCGGAGTCCCTTTTGGTCGTTCCAAGGCGGACCTGGCTGATCGTGTGGAGGCTGTCCAGGTCATCGCTGGCTTTTGATAAGGAAGGATTGGTGGAAAAAATGAGCGCGGCTATCTGGGTGGACTGATTGCCGACCGTGAAGGCGATATCCACGATCCCGGAAGTCTTATGACCAATGGCGACTGGGTGCAGCAGGACAATGGATTTAAAGGGAGAATGGATCGTCGGATCGGGGGCCAGCGTCCTGGCGGGTGGGAATAAAGAGTCCTGAACCTGGGCACCAGTATGAAGGGTAAGGCCAATAAAGGTTAAAAGCGGGACAATGGTCCTTAATAATATCAGGTTCATAAGTAGTAATATAAGTTAATTTTGCGTCAAAGGAAACACAAATGATCAAAGTCGGGGAGTACAATACACTAAAGATAATTCGCAAAGCGACGCCTGGCGTTTACCTGGAAGACGGTGGCGAAGGCATCCTCCTGCCAAAGCGTTTTGTTCCCCCCGGCGCCAGAACGGGTGATGAAGTGAAGGTTTTTATTTACCACGATTCCGATAACCGACTGATAGCGACTACCATGGAGCCCAGGGCGATGGTGGGCGATATTGCCCTGATGAAGGTAGTGGCTGTGTCAGACCATGGCGCATTCCTGGATTGGGGGCTGATGAAGGACCTGCTGGTCCCCAAGTCCCAGCAATTTTCCTACATGCGGCAGGGAGGGGAGTACCTGGTGAAATTGTACATCGACAAGCAAACCGGCAGGGTAGCCGCCACGGAAAAAATAGACCATTTTCTGAGCAACGAAGAGCTGACTGTCAAAGAATTGGATGAAGTCTCCCTGATCGTGTACCGGAGCAGCGATATCGGGTATGTAGTCATTATCAATGGGGTTCACACAGGGGTACTATATACGAACGAAGTCTTCCAGGACTTCAAGCCCGGGGATGTCCTGACGGGATTCATCCGCAAAATACGGCCTGATAATAAAATTGACGTGGTGGCGGGAAAACGGGGGTATGAAAGGGTGGAAGACGAGGCCGGTAAGATCCTTCGCCTCCTGGCGGAAGGAGGCGGCTACCTGCCCTTTCACGATAAGTCTGATCCCGAAGAAATCTACCAGGCCTTCGGGATGAGTAAAAAGACGTTTAAGATGACAACGGGAGCTTTGTATAAGCAGCGCAAGATCGTCTTTACCAAAACAGGGATACAGCTTTCCGGCATCGAGGAATCTGATCCGGTAACCGGCGCGTGATCATTGCCTGCATCTAATAAAAAAACCGCTGCAGGTTTTTCCGCGGCGGTCTCTATGGACATTCAAATAATATTGGATGTTTTAACATTTATTGGGCATTTATCCTGTCTTTCAAGTGGTTGTTAAAATGAACTACCTGGTAAGCTACAAAAAGGATAATGCCAACAGATGTAACAATGCCTGCGGCCACTTCGGGAATCATACTGTTGTGCATAACTTTAAGGTTTTATGCATGTAGGACGCGCTACACATTAAAAAGTAACATCCCTGAACGTTAAAAAAAATAAAAGGCTGTCTCAAACTTTGAGACAGCCTCTTTATATCACATGTTTAGCCCTATTTCGTGTTCATATTGTCACCCAAATGTTTGTTGAAATGAACCACCTGGTAAGCGACAAAAAAAGCAATGCTAAGAAAGGTAACGATGCCTGCGGCGACTTCTAAGATCATACTGTTCTGCATAACATGTAGTTTTCGGGTTTGGAATAGCTGGTTTTCACATATGAGACGTAAGACACTCCCCAAAAACACCATGGGTTGCAAAAAAATCTTTTAAGTCGGTGTTTTTTTGCTAAGCCGTTCCTTCAGATAGAACAATCCCAGTCCGAGAACAATGATGCCTATAGCAAAGACAATGTATTGCCAGTCGCTGCAGAAGAGGATGAATAGCCAGATACTCATGGAAATGAGGGCGGGCAGGGGGAAAAACGGCATTTTATAGGGCCTGGGGTCATCCGGCCGGGTGAGATGCCAGCGCAACAACCCCACAGACTGCCCGATAAACTGAATGAGGATGCGCATCGTGATAATGGCAATGACTACGTGCTTCATTTTAAACAGGAGGCTGAAAATAAATCCTAATATTCCCAGGGCCAGCAATGATATGTGTGGGAACCGCTGCTTTTTGTGGAGCCTTCCGAAGATAGGAAAGAAGTCGCCGTTCTTTGCCGCCGCATAGGGAACCCTGGAATAACCCAGGGTGAGGGCAAACAAGGAGGAAGACGCGATGACCAATATGAGGATGGTGGCTATATTGGCCACCCTGCTATTATAGATGGTCTCAAAGTAGGTGCTGATGATAAAATCTGACCCCGCGATCTTTTGCCAGCTGAGGTTGCCCAGCAATGCCAGTTGCATCCCAACATAACAGACGGCTATGACAATGACTGAAAGGAAGATGCTCCGGGGAATATTTTTCTCCGGGTTCTTGATCTCCGCGCCAAGGTGAACGATATTGTAATAGCCCAGGTAGGAATACACAGCCTGCAACGTGGCATTTCCCATGGCGGCGTACAAGAAGGAATGGGTGCTGAACATCGAAAAGTCCCAATGAAAGGCCTGGTCGGTATTAAAATGGATCATGCCCGATCCGATGATCCAGGCAAGGGTGGCGATGGTGATGATACCGAAAACCATGGAAATCTTACCTACTGTTTGAATATTCCGGTAGAGGATAATAATCACAAGCACCACTAAAGACCCACTTACCGCTTTCTGGGCATAGGGTCCCATGGGAAGCAGATAGTTTAAGTAATGGGAAAAGCCGATGGACGCAGAGGCCATAGACAAGGGCGCCTGGATGATAGTCTGCCAGACAAACAGGAACGGCATCAGCCGGCTGAGCATTCCATTGCCGTATAGTTTGTGCAGGAATACATAACTGCCGCCCGCTTCGGGCCATTTGGCCCCCAGTTCCGACCATACCATGCCATCTGTGTAGGCCAGCAAGGCGCCAAGTACCCAGGCCAATATACAGGCCGGACCCTGCATGGCGCCTACAACAAAAGAGACCGTAATGAACGGGCCTATCCCAACCATGTCAATGATATTGATCGCCGTCCCCTGGGCAAGGGAGAGGGTCCTTACCAGCGCTGGTTGTTCCGTTGTTCCGGGGTCGTTTGCAGTAGTCATCTGCCTGTAAATGTAGGATTGGGCAATCGATAGCGCAAAAAAAGCTTTTGCGGGATACCCGATGTTGTTACTTTTATTGTCATGAGAAAGATCAATCTACGCGTCCTTGGTTGTAGCCTCGTCCTGGTTCTCTTGTTTGAAGCCGCTTTCGTGCGGGCCCAAACTGCGGGATCTTCCCGAACGGCTTCTCCCGCGGCCTCGCCAAAAGCAGCCGCTATCTACGATCTGATCCGACGGGTTATACCGGCACATGCCACAGACTTTGAGATCGGATTCATTCCCAAGGCAGGGGGAAAGGACGTGTTTGAAGTGGAAAGCACCCGGGGCAAGATCCTGTTGAAAGGAAGTACAGGGGTCGCCATTGCCAGCGCGCTGAATTACTACTTGAAAAATTATGCTCACTGTGATATCAGTTGGAACGGCACCAACCTGAACCTGCCTGCCGTGCTTCCCCTTGTACCTGAGAAGGTGCGTAAGGAAACACCTTACAACTACCGCTATTACCTGAACTATTGTACGTTTAATTATACCATGAGTTGGTGGCAGTGGGATCGGTGGCAATGGGAGATCGACTGGATGGCCCTCAACGGCATCAATATGCCGTTGGCGCTGACAGGACAGAACATCATATGGCAGCATGTGTATAAGAGCCTCGGCTTCACGGACCATGACCTGGAGGGATTCTTTAGCGGGCCGGCCTACTTTAACTGGTTCTGGATGGGCAACCTGGACGGATGGGGAGGACCCCTGCCCCAAAGCTGGATGGAAAGCCATGAGGCCCTGCAGCAGCAGATATTGAAAAGGGAAAGGGAGCTGGGAATGACACCCGTATTGCCGGCGTTCACGGGGCACGTCCCGCCCGCCTTCGTACAACGTTTTCCAAAGGCTAAGCTTCGTAAGACGAATTGGGACGCCGGCTTTGGAGATGTATACATACTGGACCCCAACGATCCGATGTTTACGGAGATCGGGAGCCGGTTTCTCAGGGAAGAAATGAAATTATACGGAACAGATCATCTTTATTCAGCCGATACCTTTAACGAAAATGTACCCCCCAGCAACGATTCCACTTTTTTGAATGAAGTCAGTAAGAAGGTCTATCATGCTATGGCGGCGGTGGATCCCAAGGCCACATGGGTCATGCAGGGTTGGTTGTTCGTGAACGATGCTTCTTTTTGGAAGCCTACCCAAATCAAGGCCCTTCTGAACGCGGTGCCGAACAACAAGATGATCATCCTGGACCTATGGTCGGAAACCAGGCCTGTCTGGGAACAGACTGATGCCTATTACGGAAAGCCCTGGATATGGTGTATGCTCCACAATTTTGGAGGCAACATAGGTATGTTCGGAAGGATGGGCACCGTGGCCTCCGGTCCGGCAGCCGCCCTGCATAACCCCAAAGCAGGAAATATGGTAGGCATTGGCCTGACTCCGGAAGGTACAGAGCAGAATCCGGTCCTGTACGAATTGATGCTGGACAATACCTGGAGAACCGATTCCATCGACCTGGGGAGCTGGCTGAAAGGATATGCCCTTCGCAGGTACGGAAATGCGAATGAAGAGGCGGACAAAGCCTGGGATATATTGCAACGTACCGTGTATAACGGGAATAAACTCCAGGGCGCCCCGGAGTCGATTGTCACAGGGCGACCCACTTTTGACAGGACCGCTGATTGGACCTATACCAACGGTTCATCCTATAAGCCGGCGGACCTCTGGCCTGCCTGGACGGATATGGTGAAGGCGTCGGAAGAACTGAAAGGCAGCGACGGTTTTCAGTATGACCTGGTGGACCTCACCCGGCAGGTCCTTGCCGACTATGCGGATTCCTTACAACAGGAATGCGCCGCTGCCTATAAGGAAAAAGACCCTATCCTTTTTAAATCGAGGAGTGACGCATTTCTGGAATTGTTGGAGGATATGGACAGGCTGCTGGCTACGAGGAAGGACTTTCTCCTGGGAAAATGGCTGAACGATGCCAAAGCATGGGGTACCAATCAAACTGAATTGGACCTCTATGAAAAAAACGCCAGAGATCTGGTCACCCTTTGGGGAGGTAAAACGTCTCCCTTGCACGAGTATGCCTGTAAGCAATGGTCGGGGCTGATCGATGGTTTTTATAGACCTCGTTGGGAGAAATTCTTTGCAGAAGTCAGCGATTCCATGGCACAGCATAAAGCAATGGACTTTAAAGGCTTTGAAGAGAGGATCTCGGGCTGGGAATGGCAATGGGTGAATGGACATGAGGCCTACCCTGACCGGGCCTCTGGTGACCCTGTGGCCACGGCTATAGACCTGTACCATAAATATATGGAAATATGGGCCCGGGAGGCGTCCCGGAAGATTGCCCTTTGGCCCGGAGGTGCACCCGGTTTTGAAGACCGGAAGGATGAGCCGGAACTCGCGAAAGATTACTATGTTAAAAACATACACAACCCTTCCATCACTGTTTACCTCCCTTCGAAAGAAAAGGCGACCGGCGCCGCCGTGCTCGTTTGTCCCGGTGGGGGCCACCGCCTGCTGGTCTATAATTCCGAAGGCCGGGATGCGGCCCTGTACCTGAACAGCATTGGGGTGGCGGCGTTTGTGCTGAAATACCGCCTTTTCAGAGAGGATTCTGTGTATTCCCTGCAAAAGGAAGTTCGGGCAGACGTTTACCGGGCTATGCGGCTGGTGCGAAGCAGGGCGGCCGAATGGAATATTGATACCAGCCGCCTGGGGATACTGGGTTTCTCCGCAGGGGGTGAAGTAGCCGCGTTGGTAGCCTATGGCCCGGGTCGGGGAGACCCGCAGGCGCCGGATCCCATAGACCGGGAAAATGCCAGGCCTGATTTTCAGATGCTGGTTTATCCGGGCCCTCTCGGCATCCCGGATGCCGTACCTGCAGATGCGCCACCCACCTTTTTGGTGGCGGCCGATAATGACACCTGCTGCTCAGGCTCCATCATCCGTCTGCTGCAGGCTTACCGCAATGCTAAAGTACCGGTCGAGGCCCACCTGTTCACCCAGGGAGACCACGGGTTCAATATGGGATATCGTTCTTCCCTGCATTCTATCAACGGATGGCCTCAACGCATGGCGGACTGGCTGTCGGACAATCATTATTCGGTGCCGGTTAAACCGAACAAATATTAAAACCTGCTGTCATTTACTTCAATCCAGTACCCGTCCGGATCCTGCAGGTAAACCTGCTTGATGCCATCGGGTCGCAGTTGAGGTTCCTTGGTATCCTGCGCCCAATTGCCGTACTTCACTTGCATCCGGTCCAGGTGCCGGGTGAATATGGCGAGGTCGGGAACACTGAACGCCAGGTGGATATTGATATCATGGGGTATATCCGCTTTAGCGCCGGCGACGACGTGCAACTGATTATGATCTCCTATACGGAACCAGGTGTGCTTACCGTCTTTAAAGGGTTCTGAAATGCTATCGAGTAACATCACGGTCCTGTAGAAATCGGACGCTCTCTGAAGGTCGGTCACATATATGGTGGTGTGATCGAAATGGGGTTTTTGGGCTTGTACATTCATAGCAAGGGTAACGCAGATAATGGCAACGCCGGCGATTGAAAATGGTTTGGACATGTGGCAGCTTTAGACCAAAAATTACGGAATTATACCCGATGCCGGGATATTATTTGAATTTCGTAATTTAGAGGATGCCAACAACGCAATCACTGGAGTCGTTTTACCAACAAAAGATGTCCTGGATCCCCGAGAACCTTCAACGGGAAATGGGGCATTTTAATATTTTCAGAAGGGAAGAGTTTGCGGGGAGCAAAGCGAAGCCCCTTCCCTACAGCCGCAGGGACTTCTACAAGATCAGCCTGATTATCGGTAAAAACCATTTTCATTATGCCGACAAGAGCGTTGAAATCGAAAAGAATGCCCTCGTATTTTCCAATCCACTGGTTCCCTATCAATGTGAAAACCTGGAAGACGAGCAGTCCGGTTTTTTCTGCATTTTTACCGAAGCCTTCATTAATCAGAATAGCAGCGCCCGTTTACAGGACTTTCCTGTTTTTAAACCGGGGGGACAGCCCATTTTTATACTGGACGATGATGGAGTTGAAAAAGTGAAGGAAATATTTAACCGGATGATCGCAGAGATAGGCTCGGAGTATATATACAAATATGACGCTTTGCGCAATTATGTATTCGAGCTCATCCATAGTGCCCAGAAACTGACTTCCGTTACCACTGTTTATCAGCACGCCAATGCTTCTACGCGGATATCTACCTTGTTCGTAGAGTTATTGGAAAGACAGTTCCCGGTTGAATCTCCCTCCCGGCAGGTGAAGCTGCGGAAAGCTTCCGATTTTGCGGGCCAGCTTTCGATTCACGTGAATCATTTAAACAGGGCGCTCAAGGAAGTGACGGGAAAGACAACCACCGTGCTGATCGCAGAGCGTGTTTTGCAGGAGGCCAAGGCGCTCCTGAAACACACGGATTGGAATATTTCAGAAGTCGCCTATGGGCTGGGTTTTGAGGAGCCCGCCCATTTTAATAACTTTTTTAAGAAGCATACCCGGCTGAAGCCCAAGGAATTCCGCGTGTAGGCCGCACGTACGATGCTGCTATTGCTGTCCCGGTGATTTGTTTGAATTTTGCAATGCTTCGGACCTGCAAAGGGGCGCTAAACAGTCGCCTCCTGCGTTAAACCCGATTCCATTGCAGGAGCGGCCTTTTCCTTTAGTGTTGTCGACAAGAACACGATGACCACTCCCAACAGGCCAATGATCCCAAAGGACCAGCGAAGGCTGGAAACCTGTGCGACAAAGCCCACGAGGGGCGGCACCATTAGAAATCCTAAATACCCCACGGTAGATATGGCCGCCAGGGCAGGTCCGCTGCTCATCGTTTTCGACTGACCCGCCATGCTGAAAACGAGGGGAACGATGCAGGAGACGCCAAACCCTACACATATAAAGCCCCCGCCGGCGACCAGCGGGTACGGCATAATGGCCGCCAGGAGCAGGCCGCAGAAGATGAGTACGCCACTGCCCGTCAGCAGGTTTTTGATACCGAATTTTCCTACGATCTTATCTCCCGTAAAACGGCCGGCGGTCATCGCCACCATATATATGGCAAAGGCTGCGGTGGCCTGTGCTTTAGGTGCGTGGACCGCCTTGCGGAAATAAATGCCGCTCCAATCATACATGGTATTTTCACAGGCCATGGAGGCAAAGCAGATCATCGAAAATTTCAGCAGGTGCCTGTCCGGAAGAGAAAAAATGGGCCTTTTTTCAGTTGGGCGGGTGGGCTTATCGTGTAATAGTTTGGGATAAAACAAGGCGGCTGCCAGGGTCATTGACGTGCTGATCACCAATAGATGATAGGAAGGAAGGATATTATAACTGACTGCCAGGTATCCCAGCCCCGCTCCTACAAATCCCGCCAGGCTCCAGACGCCATGGAAGGTGGTCATGATTGACCGGTTAAAGACAGCTTGTACGCCAACCGCCTGGGCGTTTAAAGAAATGTTGAATAAGTTGCGGGCCGATCCGAAACAAAAGAGGATAAGGGCCAGTTGCCAGGTGTATGCGGAAAATCCGGCCAGCCCGAGCATAACATTGAAGAACAGCACTCCGAAGAGGAGGATGGATTTACTATTAAAACGACCGAGCAGCCTGCCGGTAATGGGCATAGTGAGCATCAGGCCGATGGGCAGTGCGAACAGGACGGCCCCCAATTGCGCCTCATTGAGGTGCAGTTTTTGTTGCATGGTGGGTATCCTGGCAGCCCAGGAAGAATACCCGAAACCGGAGATGAAAAAGAATACAGTATTGGCAGTTCTTAATTGCCGGAGGGAAGGTTGGTTCACCGCACTAAGATATTGAATCGCCTTATTTTTATCAAAAGTGCCCTTTCCTAAAATGGTTCCAGGATAATAGCCGTGACCACTCCCAGCACATTCAGTTGCATTCCTTCTTTTACGATCAGCGAAGGGTACATGGTGTTTTCAGGATGCAAGACATAGGCCTCTCCACTGCGGTGCATGCGCCGTACCAGGCGCTCCCCGTTCACTTCCGCTACGATGATAGAGCCGCTTAGGGGAACGGCCTTCTTATCCACTACAAGCAACGCACTATTGGGGATATGCGCTCCTTCCATGCTGTTGTCCTTCACACGGTGAAAGAAAGTTTTGGTCGCATTAGCCGTTAAAGTGAGTGCCATAATGTAGGATTTATAGAGACAAAATACTAATTTTTTTGGACATAGTTGCTAATATTTTTAGCTAATAGAATCAGCGGCCATCCATTTTAGCCAAAACAGAAGGGTAAAAATGCTTACTTTATACACATGTATGTCACCGATTTGAAAGCCGCTTTCAGGAATTTACGGAAAGATAAATTGTCCGCTGCGATCAACCTGGGCGGCCTGGCCATAGGTATGGCCTGTTGCATGCTGATCCTCGTATATATCAGGGATGAGTTGAGCTATAATGCGGCCAATACGCGCCTGAAGGACATTTACAGGGTCAATTGGATCAGTAAGGCGAACGGCCAGTTCACCCCGGAAGCGACCACCCCCCTAGCCCTTGCTCCCGTGATACGGACCGACCTTCCCCAGGTCAGGCACGTGGCCAGGATGTATCAAAGGGGGGGCGAAATGAGGGTGCCGTTGCCTAATGGGGGACAGGATCCCTTAAAGAAGTTCCACGAGCAGAACGTTTATTTTTCTGACAGGGATCTCCCGGATATATTTACCATTCGTTTCCTGGAAGGAAATGCGGAAACCGCGCTCTCCGATCCTAATTCGGTAGTCATCACAGAGGAGATGGCCAGGAAGTACTTCGGAACGGTGGATCCTATCGGAAAGTCGTTCTACTATGATAACAAGGTCCTGCTACAGGTCAGTGGGGTTGTCAGAAAGATGCCCGCCAATTCGGACCTTACCTTTGACTTTTTAATCTCCTTTGAAACTTTGTTTTCCGTAGAGACGCCGGACATGGCCAAGTTTCTAAAAACCGATTGGACCTTTAACCCCGTATATACCTATTGCCTGCTGGCGCCAGGAGAGTCGCCTTTAGCTATCGACAGGGCCTTGGGAGGGCTGCTGAATAAATACGGAGATAACCGGGGCAAAGAACTACATCTCATTTCTGTACAACCATTTAAGGATATTCATTTAAAGGCATCAGCCGTGTCCGGGAATCCCAGTACGAACAGTATGGCATACCTGTACATTTTCGGAGGTATTGCTATATTGATCCTGCTGGTTGCCAACCTTAATTTTATCAACCTTTCCATTGCCAGGGCTACAGGCCGGGCCAGGGAAGTGAGTATGAAGAAGGTGTTGGGAGCTGGAAAGGGACGGTTGATCGGTCAATTCCTGGGAGAGCATTTATTGCTCTGCTTCTTTGCATTTCTGCTGGGGTTATTGCTGAATTCCGCAGGCATGCCGTTATTGAATCAGTTGACAGGAAAACAATTGTCGATGCTGGCCTGGACCAGCCCTTTTAATCTAGGCTTGTGCCTTTGCCTTTTCCTTTTTACGGGCTTAGGGGCGGGACTCTACCCTGCATTTTTCATGACCCGTTTCAATCCTGCCGTATCATTGAAGGGAAAGTCCGGGGAAACCGTCCATAAGAATACCCTTAGAAAGGTCTTGCTCATCATCCAATTTGCAATTTCCATCATCCTGGCCATTGGGGCCACGGTCATTTACCGACAGTTGCAATACTTCCGCAACAAGCCGCTTGGATTTCAAAAAGAGCAGGTGTTAACGGTGCCGATCTTTGGCAGCGGGGCATCCAGTATAGATTACGCGGTGGATGGACCGATGCGGGTACGTATGAATTCTTTTGCCAATGAATTGCTGAAATTCAACAGGATTGAGGCCGTTTCCGCCGCCTCTGCGTTGCCCGGCCAGGGCTTCGTGATGGGGTTGGTCATACCCCAGGGATTCACCGGCAGGAATAATTTGTTCGTTCCCTGGATATCGGTGGATTATAATTTCAACAGCACCTTTCATATTCCGCTGGTAGCGGGTAGGGATTTCTCAAAAAATACCGGGACAGATCACCTGAGCGCATTTATCCTGAGTGAGTCGGCCGTCCGGTCCTTCGGATGGAAAAGTCCGGCGGACGCCATAGGAAAAAGTATCATTCGGGGAGACGAGCAACATGGAAAGCGGGGACGCGTGATCGGTGTCATCAGGGATTTTAACTTTAACACCCTGGATCAGCCCATGCAACCCCTGATCATGGACGTCAATGCGCCCCGTTTTACCCAGTTTGCCATACGGATCCAACCCGACCATATTCCGCAAACCATCCGGTATATCCATGATCAATGGGATCAGTTCTTTCCGGAAAGGGTATTTGAATCCAGTTTCCTGGACAAGGATATCAGCGCTTTGTACAATGATAAAGAAAGACTCAGCCAACTGATAGAATATTTTGCCGGCGTCGCCATTTTTCTTTCTGCCATAGGGTTGTTCAGCTTGACTACTTTCCTCTCGGTCCAGCGGACCAGGGAAATCGGAATAAGGAAAGTCCTGGGCGCCGGTGTAGCCGATATCGTATACCTGTTGTCCTTTGACTTCCTTCGATTGACAGCCATTGCCTTTGTGATTGCTTCTCCCATTGCATGGTACCTGATGCACCGGTGGCTGGAACAATATGCTTATAGGATTTCAATCAGCGGTTGGATATTGTGTATAACAGGGATATCGGGCCTGGCCATCACAGCGGTGACGGTGGCGCTTCAATCTGTCAAAGCGGCGATGGCCAGCCCGGTAAAGAGCCTTAGAATGGAGTGACGCGAAGCGGGATTCATTGCTTACATTAGCTGTAAATCCTTGCTGCGTATGAAAAAAGGCCGGTTAGAAGCTTTTAGCGATGGGGTGGTGGCCATCATCATCACCATCATGGTACTGGAATTGCACGTTCCGCATGGGGATAGCATCGATGCATTGCTGCCGCTGTTACCCGCCTTTTTGAGTTATGTCCTCAGTTTTGTATACGTCGGTATCTATTGGAATAATCACCATCACATGTTATATGCGGTGGAAAAGATCAATGGGGCTGCCCTTTGGGCCAACCTGAACCTGCTCTTCTGGTTGTCCCTCATCCCTTTTGTCACCGATTGGATGGGCGAAAATCACTTTTCAAAATGGCCCGTCGCTTTGTACGGGATGGTCCTGATCATGAATGGATTCGCATATACCATTCTTTGCAGGGTGTTGATCAAACAGGCCGGCCCTCATTCAGCCCTTGCCGAAGCATTAGGAAGAGACTGGAAGGGCAAGGTCTCCCTGTTGATATACGCCCTGGCTATTATCATCGCCTTTTTTGATTCCTGGGTAGGTTTTGGCCTGTATATAGTGGTAGCCATTATGTGGTTTATTCCCGATCGGAGGATTGAAAAGCGAGTGTCTTCCGAAAATCAATCTAGTGAGTGAAATCATACAATCATGGCGCAAACATATGTAATGGGAGATATACACGGGGCCTTCAAAGCCCTGGAGCAGGTAATGAACTTGCTGGACCTGCAGGCGAATGACCGGCTGATTTTTTTAGGCGATTATGTGGACGGATGGTCGGAATCGGCGACGGTAATAGAGTACCTGACTGCCCTGGAAAGGCAGCATCACTGTATTTTCATAAAGGGCAATCATGACATATGGTGTGAGGAATGGTTACGGGGTGAAAAAGCGGATGATACATGGTTATTGCATGGGGGACAGGCCACGGTTAAAAGCTATAAAGGACTTTCCAGGCTGCAGAAGGAACGGCACCTGTCATTCTTTGAAAGGATGCCCCATTATTATGTAGATGATTTGAATCGGCTCTTCGTTCATGCCGGCTTCTCGTCCATGCATGGTCCCATAAGGGAGCATTTTGCTTCCAATTTTTCTTGGGACAGAACCCTATGGGAGATGGCATTGGCGGTAGATGACAGGATAGGGAAAGGTTCAGACAGATATCCACAGCGGTTGCTCCTGTTTTCTGAAATATACATTGGGCATACGCCTACCACTAACTACGACGTGCACGAGCCTATGCAGGCCTGCAATGTATGGAATATAGATACCGGGGCCGCATTCAACGGTAGATTTACCGCTTTGAATGTGGAGACCAAGGAATACTGGCAAAGCGACGTCGTACAGCAATTATACCCGGACGAAAAAGGCAGGAACAAATGAAATGTATTGTTACTGACGATAGGGGGCAGGAAGAAAAAACTGGTTATTGTTTCGGACCATTAAGACGGATTACCATTTTCCATTTGCCTTATGATGTTGTTCACATCCGTT
>Ga0302315_10001494_pt1 | contig 23566 bp, 12 predicted proteins | sample III_Palsa_N3_1_FD_200532 | JGI IMG/M metagenome (GOLD analysis project Ga0302315, IMG submission 200532) | Peat permafrost microbial communities from Stordalen Mire near Abisko, Sweden - III_Palsa_N3_1 | ecosystem: Environmental > Terrestrial > Soil > Palsa > Peat permafrost | place: Sweden...
AGCAAGACGTTTGCTTCCGGCCGGTAGGTGAAGACGTCCGGTTAACGATAGACTCATGCCGTCCAGCGCCAAGCCGGTAATCCTGACGACAGGGTTACCCTCGATGCTGGTTCCGCTGGCGATAACGTGCAGGGCACCGTGATCGCTTGCAAACCATACCGTATCGTCGGGAGCAAGATAGCCCGTAGAGATTCGACCTCCAGAGAGTTGCACTCCGTTCGCCTCATAAGGCATGCGATAAAGAGTGACACTTAAGGGGCGGTCCCGATGGAGAGGATCGCCGTCCATCTCCTCCTCAGGAGCAGACGAGATCATCTCCGCACTCGATATCCAAAATCGGCCCGTCCTGTCTTGCAGCATTTGGTAGACGATATTGCTCGCCAGGCCTTGGGCGGCTGAATAATGTTCAATGGTGTTGTCGCGATATCGGAAGATGCCATGATCTCTCGTGCCAAACCACATAGTCCCGCGCCGGTCCTGCAGTATGGTCCATACTTTTTCCCTGCGAAGGGTTGACGTGGCGACATCCTGGACGAATGCCCCAGCGTGCCAACGGCTCAACCCAAGGTCGGTCCCAACCCAGATGTTATGGTCGCGGTCCTCGAAGAGACTTCTGACACTGAAGTGAGCCAGGCCGTCTGCGAGGCCATAGCGTGTAACTCCCTTCGCGGAGATATGATTAAGCCCAACGTCGGTCGCGATCCATATTTCGCCATGTCCGCTCTCGAGAATGCCGCGGATGAAGTTGCTAGTAATGGGTTGCGGGGAATTCTTGGAATATTGCGTCAGTCTTCCGTGATCCAAATGATAGGCACCACGCCCCCCTGTTCCTATCCACGTCGAACCGTCCTTTGCGCGATAAATAGTGCGGATTGGGGTGTCTCCCAGACCGGGAAAGTTCAAAGGGACTGGAACGCTGCCAGATACTCGAAAGGCTTCCTGAACGACCATCCAAATGTCACCGTTGGAAGCTCCGTCTATAGTGCCGTACTCAGTTCCAGAGCCGGGCAGAGGAATCAGGCTTACCTGGGTTCTTTCCAGTCGTACCAATCCGTTCTGTGTCCCAATCCAGATCCGATGATCTGTGTCCTCGAAGATGTTAAGAACAGTGGCGATTGGAAGCACCCCCGCGTTACCGATGCGTTTCAGCGTTCCGTCGCGATAGGCCCACAAGCCGTTGCCAACTGTGCCAATCCAGATTGTGCCATCACTTGTTTGGCGTAGAATTTGCACGGTGCAGGAGAGTTCCGGGACGCGATTGAACTTGCCATGCGATTGATGTAACAGGCCGCTGGCAGTGCCAACCCACAGCGTCCCATCCGATGCATCGAGGATGCTCACGACTTTGTTCTGGCTGTAAACGCCTGGGAGGGGAATCTCCCGGTCCTGTCCGCCGCCCAGAGAGATGAGATGGGAACCGCCTGCCACAATATGATGCTCGTTGTCTTCGGTAATGGCGTGAACATCTAGGGCGCCATGTGCTCCTGGTTGATCGACTCGCACCAGATGCTCTCCCTCTTTCAGGAAGAGACCATTGTCCGTTCCGACCCACAAACGGCCACGCGAGTCCTCGAAAAGGCTACGCACGAAGGCGTCCGTCAAACCATCGGGTGCGGCATAGGTTCTGACATCTCCCGAGGGAGCGAAGTGAAGCAAGCCGCCACCCTCGGTTCCGGCCCAGATGGTTCCGTCGCGAGAGAGCAGCAGACAGAAGAAGCTATTGACACTCAATGTTGGAGTTGTTCCATCGTTGACCGGGCTGAATCGGGCGCCATCGAACCGGGTAAGGCCACCAGTGGTCCCAACCCAGAGATAACCTTCGCGATCCTGCAAGAGGGCCTGAACGATATTCTCCGGAAGGCCATCCTGAGAGCGCCAGATCGTACTTGTGAAGTGTGTCGTCTGCGCGGAACTTACTAGAGGCGAAGCAAAGACAACCAACATTGTGGCCACAAGCCGGGACGTGCGGTGAAATGACCGGACGCGGTCCCGAACACAGGTTGCATCCTCTTTGATGGTCCGGAACGCGCGATAGAGAATCATCTTGAGACCTTCAGGTTCGCTGGCAACAAGGAGGATGCGTTGTCGCCGGGTTTTATTGGTGCGATTGTCGCAGTCGCAGCCGATCTACCGATTGTTAGAGGCGGTCGTTGACACTGTCTCCGGAGGCACAGGATACGCCGGTGGAGCGCCGGGAAATGAAACTACAATATGCTCGAAGATGACGGCGGGGTCAATATAGATCAATCGCAAAGTATGATGTCCAGTATGAAGTGGTCCAAGCGGAATCTTCGTGGTGGCAAAGTTTCGCAGAACATTCACTGACCAGTTTGGCGGTGTATTGTCCGGCCATCTTCCAGCATCGCTGGCATCAATTATGAGGGGCGATTGGCCGTCGAGCGCGACCGCGTACCGCATTCTGTGCTGCGAATCCACAGGAAACGTCGGCAGCAAGGCTAGCGTGAGTGTCGCAACTCCGCTACTCGTAGTATTGAAGTCATAGTCGAGCGATGGTGCGGTAGCGATCGGAAGCGCTACGGATTCTGCATCTGTCCGGTGACCCGGCGCTCCATAACCAACGGATGCTCCTGAAATACCCAGATCCGGGAATAGTTGCCACGAAGCATTCTTGCCGTCCTGCTTTCGTGTGAAGTGGGCCGCATTGATGGAGACAGTGGCGTGCTGCTCGATGAAACCGGAGGTGGCAGAGCGGTGGGTGGTGTCCTTGCCCTCTCCAGCGCCCCATGTTTGCTGCAGTGGCGTGCTGGCATCGGCATCGGTTGCGACGCGTGGCATCTCGAAGACATGGCGTTCGCGCGGAGCGGGAGACATGATGCCGTCCCACTTGCCGTCTTCGAGCGAGTTGTAGCGGCTGGTCAGGGCCTGGATGGTGTCGTAGGCGGCTTTGGCGTGAGCGGCGTCGACAGGGATGGAGGCGAAGTTGTGCTGGTGGGCATCGAGATAGCTGAGATCGATGGAGAGGAACTTGTTATTCATCGCGGCCGAGCATTCGACGGGATAGCCGACGAGTTCGAAGAAGGCCGAGGCATATTGCGGAGGAAGAGTTTTGGCGACGGCTTGTTCGTTGGCCTGGAGGTGCGACCATGCAGCCGCACGAGCATGGTTCTGATCGGGCTCACCATTAGAGGGCCACGCGAGTAGGTTGAAGGCGGTCCGGTTGACGTCGTCGTTGTAGCCGTTGAAGCCCATGAACTCGGGCCTGCGGATGAAGTTGAGCGCGTAGTAGCGGCTGAGGATGTTGGTGACCGTGGCCGCGGCTGCGGCGGAGAACTGTTCTGCGCTCCAACGGGCGAGGAACTCGCGTTGCGTCATCTGCGCTATCGCGGGCTCGTCCGCGGCGAGTTGCATGAAGTAGTCGATATCGATCTCTGCGGGCTTCAGGTCACCGACGTTGAGGATCCAATATCGTCGCACGTTGTGGTCGTAAGCCTTGGTCATCTCTTCGCGGATGAGCGCAGGCGGCGTGGTGCAGAGCCATAGGTAGTCGTGCGGCGCGCCCCAGTAGGAGACGTGGTAGTAGACACCGGACCCGCCGGGGCGGGCTTGTTCCTGCGCGTCGGGCAACTGGCGGATATAGCCGTAGTTGTCATCGGTCCAGCCCAGCGTGACATCGGGTGGAACTTTCATGCCGACGCGGTAGAGGTCGAGGGACTCTTTGTACAGCCAGATGATCTGCGGGATCTTTGGAACGTCAGGATTTACGCGCGCAGCCAACAGCCTGCGTTCTTCCGTCATCGCGTCTTCGACCAGCTTCGCCTTCACCTCGGGCGAGCCGGCGGCTTCTAGGCCGGAGTCATGCACGCCGCGCAGGCCGACGGTATAGAAGTTCTCATACTTTCCGTTTTCCGCGAGCCGCATATCCCAGTATGCATTCATCGCTTGTCGGTTTACTTGGTAGTTCCACGGCCCGTCAATCTTCTCGTCCCACTCGCCAACGTTATTGCGCAGCAGCGCCTCGGAGTGTGACGACCCCATCACGATACCCCACTTGTCGGCGAGACGCGCGTTCTCTGGGACGGTGTTGAAGGGCAACGAGCCGGGATGCATGGCCGGCCACAGCGAGTTGGCGTGCAGACGCAGCAGCAACTCGAAGATGCGTTCGTAGGTGTGAGGGCCGATGTTGCCTTTGCCGCTGTCGACGGTCGGATCCATCTTCTTCGCGGCCCACGGGCGCAGGCCCCAGTCTTCATCGTTGAGGAAGATACCGCGGTATTCGACCGAGGGCTCTTGTTGCAGGTGTTCCACCGCTGAGACAAACACCGAGCGATGGCGCTCGACGGGAACGTCAGCCCACCAGGCCCACGGCGACACTCCTATTTGCCGCGAGAGAGTGAACAAGGCATAGGCGACCCCACGGCGGTCGCTGCCTGCGATGACTAGCGCACTATGAACACCGCGGATGGGATTCTGCACCACCGATGTGATCGCGCTCTCCCATTTGCCTTCAATGAGATCTGTATGGAGTTTTCCATCCGTGTGCATTCGATCAATCTCGGTCGACTGACCAACTACTCCGGCAATGACCAGTCTACTCGGCGGCGTGGCTGGTATCGATGTAAGAACTTGCGTGTGGATGCCGGAGACCGCCTCGAGGTCATGCGCAAAAGCATGTGCTACGACCAGCACTGTGGCCGGGCTTCCAGGAGGCACATAAATGGGGACGACGTGTCCACGATCTACAAGCGCAAACTGATTTGCGCCATCTCCGCGCACAAACGAAATAAGTTGAGTCGTATGGCGGGTTGAATTCGTATTTGCATTTTGAGCGGTTGCGGTGTGCGCTGTGCAAATCGTAGCCAGCACAAAACTACATCGAGCAAAGTATAGGCGATTAGAAATACACCGAAGCAGAAGTTTGATGAGGTACGAATCGATGCTCCTGAGTAACTGTGTCCAAATGTAATTCACGATCGCCGGCGCTCCCAACCTTAGCTAATGAGCGTAGCAGTAAAGCCATAACCACAGTGACGCCGATTGCCAATTATTTATTTGCAGTGGCCATACTTTAGTCGGTTGACCCTCTACCTATCGCAAGCCTAGTCTTCGCTCCGTGCACACATTGACATCTGAAGCGGCCTATACCTTCCGTGATGCAACATGCATGCGGACCGCATCAGCGGGGAGATATCGATTGAATCGCACGTGGTGGTTATATGTCGCTCTGGTCTTCGCTTCTATTGTCCCGGTGGCGCGGGCCCAGGACGAAGGCATTCCCCGACTCATACATGAATCGGAACACACTCAACTGCTGGTGGACGGAAGTCCCTTCATCATTCTGGGAGGACAGGCCGGGAATTCAAGCGCTTCGAACCTGCGGGATATCGAAGTCGTTTATCACGCGCTTGATGCGGTTCATGCAAACACCGCGGAGATTCCTCTTTCGTGGAACCTATTGGAGCGCGATCCAGGACGGGTTGACTTTCAGCTCGTGGACGGCGCTATTGAAGGTGCTCGCCGCCACCACCTGAAGCTGGTGTTTCTTTGGTTTGGCACGACCAAAAACGCGACGTTCTCCTATGTGCCCGACTGGATCAAAGTAGACCGCGCCACGTATTTCCGGGCGCGAGATGCCCGGGGCCAGGAGATGGACGCGATCTCGCCATTCTGTGAGGCAGCGCTCAAGCTGGACCAACGGGCATTCGCTATGGTCATGCACCACATCCGCGAATTCGACCAGCACGATCATACGGTCATCCTGATGCAGGTTGAGAATGAGACTGGCCTGATCCATACCGACCGTGACTACTCGGCAGCTGCGGCATTGGCTTTTCAGGCGCCTGTACCCTTTGAGCTTTCGAGTTATTTGGAGGAGCATCGCGAAGCTTTGACGCCCGCACTACAGGGCGCGTGGAAGCAGTCAGGTTATCGGAAGAGCGGCACATGGAGCGAGATGTTTGGAGACCTGGCACCCGAGGTATTCAGCGCCTGGTCTGTTTCACGTTATGTGGATAGAGTGGCGGAGGCAGGTAAAGCGGAGTATGCGATTCCGTATTACGTCAATGTGGCCTTGATGAATACGGGATCGGCTCGGGCCGGAGACTGGCCCAGCGGGGGGCCGACCTATCACGTCATCGACATCTGGAAGGCCGTCGCGAAACACATCGACATCCTTGCCCCGGATATATACCGCGTCGACTTTCCACAGATGGCAGCCATCTACAACAGGCCGGACAATGTTCTATTCGTTCCAGAGACCGGATTTGCTCCGTACTATGCACCGTATGTTTTCACCACGCTTGCAGAGAACGGTATCGGCTTCTCGCCGTTCGGTATCGATCAGGGATTCAAGGACGGAGCCCTCACTGGTCCGGCTGCAGCGTTGGAGGAGAATTACCGTGTACTGAGACCTCTCTTACCTATCATCGCGCGCAACCGCTATCGCGGCTCTGTCTTCCCAATCGTTCTCGATATGTACCGGCATAACGCGTTGGCGATCCCTCTGGGCGACTCGCTGACTGCAGTTGTGCATTTCGATGAAACATTCGTCGCGGACACGGGGGTTCATCGTGCCGGCGGAATCATCATCAAAATCGCCCCGGACAGATTCATCATTGCCGGAGAAGGTTTCCATATTGAATTCGCTGAATTGAAAGGAGTGCCCCGCAATTCCGAGTATCTCACCGTCGAAGAGGGCACCTTCGACGGTGACCATTGGTTCACGAAACGGGTTTTCAACGGAGACGAGGAGAACACGGTCTTACCGTTGCACCAGTCGCGCATCCTTCAAGTGCGACTCAATCGATCGTTTAGATAACCTTCTCGACGGTTGCCATCAGAACATGCAGCAGCAGGCAGGCCAGAAAGATCAGTAAGCACTTGGGAGAAATAATATGCACGTTACGAATAATACCCCCCCCATGATTTACCGCGTCATCAACTCATTGCTGGGAATGGCGTTGATCTTCGCTGCAATGCTCTGCTGCTCGCATGCCCTGTTCGCTCAGGTCTTGCAAGGGTCGCTGATCGGCATTGTTACAGACTCATCCGACGCCGTTATTCCGAATGCGGCAGTGACTGTGGTGAGTCCCGCTACGGGCTTTACACGTGCAGCGAAGACGAACGAGGCCGGCACTTATTCCTTCAACGACCTGCTGCCGGAAACCTATGATATAAAGATCGCCGCACCAGGATTTGCAACTTCCGAAATAAATGGCACGCTCATTCTGGCGAACGAAACTGCACGCGTGAATGCTGTGTTGAATGCAGCAGGAACGTCGCAAACGATTACCGTCACCGACGCGCCGCCCGAGCTGCAAACAGATAGCGCGGTTACGAACTATAACATCACGGAAACGCAGCTAGCGCAATTGCCGACAACAAGTACGACCGGCCGCAACTACCAAAGCCTCTACCGTCTAGTCCCAGGTGCCACACCGCCGGCCGAGCAGAATTCCTCAGCGTCGAACCCGCAACGGTCGCAGGCCATCAACCAGAACGGTGTGAGCAACAGCGCGAATGGAACCCGCGTAGATGGCGCAATCGATCAGCAACCGTATTTGCCAGTCAACGTAGCGTACGTTCCTCCTCAGGATGCGATTGAGACGGTGAATATTGCGACCACTGCTTTCAATGCTGAACAGGGTATCGCAGGTGGCGCCGCCGTCAACGTGATTATGAAGAGCGGGACCAACCAGTTCCACGGCAGCGTGTTCGAGTACAACTCGATCGCGCAGTATGACGCGCGCGGGTTCTTTAACACTCCCGCGCTATTGCCGAGGCTGCCAAAGAACATTCTCAATCAATACGGCGGCTCGATTGGCGGCCCGATCATCAAGAATAAGCTCTTCTTCTTCGCGGACTGGGAGAGTACGCACACATCTAAAGCTATATCGGGCACCACGTCCGTTCCAACAGCAGCGCTTCGCACAGGGAACTTTTCGCAGGTTTCGACCGTGATTTACAATCCGGCCACAGGTAATGCCTCTGGGAACGGCAAGACTGCCTTCGCGGGCAATCAAGTGCCTGTTTCAAGTGCGGCGGCGACTCTTCTTCAAAATCTTCCGTTGCCGAACATCGGCGGCGTAAGGGCGGAGCAGAATAACTACTTTGGTTCAGTTGACGAGACGCTCCGCCGCGATAACGTCGACATGAAGATGGTCTACGACTACTCCCAGAATACGACTTTTTATGGACACTACAGCGCAGCACCTAACCTGATAGTGGACCCTCAGGAGTTCGGGACCAACCCAGGCGGAGGGACTTGGGACGGAGGGCAGCCGGGTCTTGCTCCAGGTCTGATCCAGATGGCCGTGATAAATGGAACCCATGCCATCACACCACACTTGTTACTCGACGGAAACGTTGGCTTCACTCGCCTTCGCGTCGGAGCACAATCTTCCGACCTTGCGCTCGGCGACTACGGCACTCAGGTTCTGGGGATTCCGGGAACAAACTATAACGGCCAATTTCTGTACGGTGGGATCCCAGCTATGAATATCACCAACTTCGCGGGACTAGGCAACACCACCGCGTCCAATCCATTCCTGTTCCGGGACAACCAATACTCGGGCAATGTGAATCTGAGTTACACCCGCGGCCAACATGCGATGCGCTACGGCGCGGAATATATTCATGCCGCAATCAACCACTTCCAGCCGCAGCAGGGAAATCCGCGCGGTGCATTCAACTTCACCGGCGGAGCGACGACACAACCCGGTGTAAGTCCTAGCATTTACAACGACTTCGCCGATTTTCTCCTCGGCGATGCCAACAGCGTCAGTAAGGGCGTGCAATCGACCAACCCAATTGCTGTCCGCTGGTCTTCCTTTGCGTTCTACGCGCAAGACACGTGGCAAGTTACGCAGAAACTCACGCTCAACTATGGAGTGCGCTATGAGTACTTCACCCTCCCGGTGCATGCCCAAGCTGGCCCCTATCAGTATGTGCCTTCAGATCTCACCCCTATTACCGATTCCTTCGGCACACACACTGTTGGGACCGTCTTGATCGGCGGCAAGGGCAATACCCCGGAGTTGGCGGGTATCAACAATGGTCACGGCATGTTCGTACCCCGCCTTGGCATCAACTACCGTATCGATGAGAAAACGGTGATACGGAGCGGGTTTGGTCTCTCTGCGGATCCTCAGAACCTCATCAATGCACGAAATACGTACCCAGCGCAGATAGCTCTGACCCAGAACGCAGTGAACAGCTATACGGTGGCTTCAAATTTCCACACCGGTATTCCCGCGATCGCAATTCCGAATATCAACTCGGGTGCGGTGCCATTGCCCGAAAACTTTAGTACCTATCTATTCCCTCAAACACTCAAGAGGGGATATATCGAAAGCTGGAACCTGACTGTCGAACGGTCCTTGCCGGCATCGCTAGTAGCTGATGTAGCCTATGTCGGGACGGAGGCATACAGGCAGCAATCCGCCCTCGATATCAATGCCGCGCCCATAGGCGGTGGTAACGCTGGACGCATTCTCAATACGCTCTACGGCCCAAACACAAACAACTCAGAAACATATGAAATGGACCCGTTCCGCGGCTCGAAGTACAACGGACTCCAGGCCCAGCTGGCCGAGCGAAGCCACAGCGGGAGTCGCGTTTCGAGCGGCCTCATATACACCTACTCGAAGTCTCAGGACTTCTACGATAACGGGCAGGGAACCACCCTAACATTTGCGTATCCTGCATACTGGAACTACAACTATGGCCTGGCTGGCTACGACCGCAAGCATAACTTCGAGTGGTGGAGCATTGCACCGTCGCCTTTCGGCAAGCATGGGAGCTACCTGCGCACTGGTATCGCGGGCGCCCTGCTCGGCGGATGGCAGTTGCAAAACATACTTAGCTGGTACAGCGGCACACCATTCACGGTTGGCGCAAGCGCCACCCCAATCAACGCCCCGGGAAATTCACAGGTGGCGGACAAAATCAACGCCCATACCAAAATCCTTGGGGCTCACAATTACACCAGTTCGGGCATCGTTTACTTTGACATTACCAATTATGCTGTCCCGCCCGCAACCCGATTAGGCAATTCGGGTCGCGACTCGCTGCGCGGTCCCGGGACCTTCGAACTGGATTCGGGCTTGAAGCGCGCTTTCCGTATCCGCGAGCGTTACGGACTGGAATTGCAAATGGAAGCATTCAATGTGACGAATACGCCGCAATTTTCGACTCCGAATGCCACCGTCGGGTCTGGGAGTTCGTTTGGCACCATTACGTCGACTGCAGGCAATAACCGGGTAGTGCGCCTCAGCGGACGAGTGACGTTCTAATAAGAAGGAACCGGATGTCTGCCGATTGGGCGGACTCAATCATAACGACCACCTCTGCCCAAGCGGGACACCGGGCAGCAGCGGCGAGCGAGAGTTCTTCTTCGAAGCGAAGTTGATCTTCTAGGTGAAGGTTCCGGTCGACCCCTTACATGAAGGGAACTAGTTTGATGAATGCAAGACAGCTTTGCCTGCTCATGTCCGTCTTTGTTGCCTCGGCCTATACCTCTTTGCTCGCCGTACAGAGTCAGAGCGGGATGGCGCCATTCACGATGGACCACCGACGCGGAGCGCTCAGCAATTCGCCGGTTGATGTCTCTTTTCTGCTCGACGCTCCGGCCGGCAAACATGGTTTCGTCAAGGTTCAGGACGGCCACCTTGCAACCGATGACGGTCATAGGATCCGGTTCTGGGGAGTCAACATTACAGACTGGAGCAGAGGCTCGCGGCAGATACCGTCAAAGGACGATGCTGCCTTCCTCGCTTCGATGCTCGCCCGCTTCGGCGTCAACAGCGTGCGGTTTCAGTTTCTCGACTTCGAGGCTCCGCGGGGCCTCATAAAGCCGGGCGGCGACGACACCCGATCTCTCGACGCAGACCAATTGGACCGCGAAGATTACTTTATCGCCGAACTCGAGAAGCGCGGCATCTATATAGACTTCAATCTATTGGTTGGACGGCCCTTCAGCGAGGGCGATGGCGTGAAAGACTCCAACACGCTGCGCCAGGGGGCGAAGGGTACCTCATTCTTCGATGCGGGCCTGATCGAATTGCAAAAAGAGTACGCGCAGCAATTGCTAGGTCATCTGAACCCGTACACCAAGCTGAAATACACCGACGATCCAGCGATTGCGATCGTGGAAATCAATAACGAGAATTCAATCGACGTAGGCTACGTTGCGCCATCGCCGTTCTACACGCAGGAACTCATAACGATCTATAACAGTTGGCTCGCAAAGCACCGCACCTTAGAGCAAATCGTGAAGCTTCGGGCAATATGCGGAGTCGCACCAGATGCCCCTGTGTCGCTACTGGGCTCGCGCGGTCTGGCCGCGAAGGCGCCGACCGAGCGCTTCTACGCTGAGGCGGAGTTCTACGACGATCTACAGCGGAACTATTTTGCCGATCTGGAGAACTACCTTAAGCAGACGCTCGGATCGAAGTCGCTGGTCATTGCCACGGCAGACTTCAACCATTCCACCACAGGTTATCCGCTCCTTCTCGCGATGAATCAGACGGACATCATCGACGGCCACACCTATTGGCAGCATCCAGAAACCTACCTCATCAACAGATCGCCCATGGTGAATGACCCATTCAATTCCACCGTGGTAGAGCTTTCTCATTCCGCAATCGCGGGTAAGCCCTATACCGTCAGCGAGGTCAATAACGCATTTCCAAATCGTTATGACGGCGAAGGCATACCGATTCTTGCCGCCTATGGAGGCATGCAGGATTGGGATGGTATCTTCTGGTATACATTTGAGCCAAAGGCCGATCCAGCCTGGAGGCCTTATGTCGGCGACGCCTTCGATGTCTCACTCGATCCAGTCAAAATGCCGGAACTTGCCGCGGGCGCGCTGCTGTTTTTACGCGGCGACGTGGAAAAGGCCCGCACTACGAGCGAGCGCTCCTACTCACAGCAGCAGGTTTTCGATAGCATGCTTCTCCCCCCGGCGGATCGGCTTTACTTTACGCCTGGGTACCCGTTATACGTGCCGCTCCAGCATGAGGTGCGCATCTCCTCGCTGACCGGCCCGCCAACACAACCGTTCGACGCGAGTGCAACGCCCAATCCAATTGTGTCCGATACGCGTCAGTTGGTCTGGTACACATCTCCGATGCAGACTGGACTGGTGACGGTCGACACGCCTCGTAGCCAGGCGCTCATCGGATTCGTAAAGGCGCAGGGGAAGTCCGTTAGCAGACGTAAACAATAATTTCTGTAGCATTCTGCTCAGTTCGCTGGAAGCGAAGCCAATTTCGACTGGCTCAAAATTGCTTCTGGTCGCCGGACCCGTTGAAAACACGAGTGAGCTGTGGAATTCGGCGGGCACAGACGTCACAAATTGGGGCGGAGCTCCCACCCTGGTGGAACCGATCAAAGGTACGATCACCTTGCGTGGGATACAAGGAGCACATGGAGTCAGCGTCCAGGCAATCGACGGAGCCGGCCAGCCGCTGGGCGTACCGATTCGTGCAACTGTAAGTGGGAGCAACTGGATGATCGAGATCGGAAGCACCACAACAACGTGGTATCAGATCATGGTAGTCCACTGAAATCATGTGTAAAAGCGATAAGAACATCCATAGGTACAGAGCCCTTCACCAGCGTGGGAGCGTCAGGATGGATCGAAAGCAGTTGCAGTTCGCGGGCTCACCTTTGTTCTGGCGGGCTTTGTTCCGAAGACGGCTGTGCCGCAGCCAAAGCCCAACCCGGCAAGTTTCTTCTCGGAGGCGATATCTCCGCGCTGGACGCACCCGGCCGAACACTATTGCCGAGAGTCGGTCGATCGGGGAAAAAATACAGTATCCGTCTTTCGGCGGATACGAGAGCTATCGTTCAAGGTGTTCAATCTTACTGTGACTAAAGACCCACAATTGCGCCCACCTGCTCTGGGATTATTGGTGACGATGGCTTGCTGCGTCGGTCTATCCTATTACGTCAGCTCCGGCAATATTTCTCATGTACTCGCGGCCTCCTACCATATTAGTACGACATCGAGTGTCGGACAGATGGCCGAGGGAGTGCCGAGCGGCGACTTCCAGAGCAGTGTTGCAACTCTCTTCAAGGGAAGCTGCATTCAGTGCCACAATGCGACCACGCTGAGCGGTGATCTCGACCTGCAGCGGTTGCTGGCGGCTTCCGACAAGGAAGCGGTGGGCAAATGTGATCTTCTTAACACGGTTGCCTTAAAGATTCAATCGGGTGTTATGCCGCCGCGGAAGATGCCAAGGCCGCCTCAAGAACAGTTAACCTCGGCTGCCCGCTGGATTCATGGCGCCTGTGCCGATCAGTCGGGAAATGGCGCGAATAGTGACGCGAAGATTTCGGGTGCTGGAGATCAGCCAGTCAGTGTCGTCCCTCTACCTCCTGTGTCCGGTATCGCTGCGGTATCGGGTGACGTCTTTGAAGAGGTGGTTAAGCCAGTTATTCAGAACAGCTGCGGCAAATGCCACAATCCGGTTGCCATGAAAGGAGAGCTTGACCTGAAGCGCTTTCTGACGATGACAAGCGACCAGGCGTTGAAAGAACGGGATCTCTGGGAAACGATCGCACGTAGAGTCGAAGCGCGGCAGATGCCTCCCGAAGGTGAACGGGAACTCGATCCACACGATGTTGCGAGCATCAGCCTCTGGACAAAGACGGAGCTTGCGCGATTGGATGAGGGATCGGGTCGGGATCCAGGACATATTACTACCCGCCGTCTGAATCGCGATGAATATAACAACACGGTGCACGACCTCCTCGGCGTGAATATTAATGCTTCTGCGGATTTTCCACCTGATCCGTATGCCTATGGTTTCGACGACATCGGCGAGGCCCTGTCGCTCTCCCCAGCTTTGACGGAGATGTATATGAAGACGGCGCAGAGGATCGCGCGGACTGCAATACCGACCGGTCCGGAGCTATCTGCGGTCGTAATGAAGTACGACGCGGCGACAATCGGACAGCGCAACCGAATGCACATTGAGATCGTGCATAACATTCCGGTAGATGCGGAGTACAACGTACGGGCCGGTTGGGATCAGGCCGTGCCGAGAGGCACGGTAATGACCGGTCGTCTCTTGGTCGATGGGCGTGAGGTCGTGAATGAGACCTTCAGTTTCGTCTACACCATGGAACGTGCAATTGCTGTGCTCAAGTTCCCGCTGAGCCAAGGACCGCACAAGATCGAAATGGTGATGGAGGTTGCGCCAAATTCACAGCAGCCCAAGCCGTTCCGAGGGACGCTCCCGTATCCCACATGGATGGAAGTAGCCGGACCTTACGATCAGGTTCCCTATGAGCGCACAGCAAGCTTCCAAAGGATCTTCTTCAAGGGACCTCCGCGGGACGGATCGCGAACGACTTATGCGCGTGAGATTCTGGAGAGGCTCGCATATCACGCTTACCGGAGACCGCCAACGACATTGGAGATCAACCGTTTGACAAGTCTCACAAATATCGTCAGGCAAAACGGCGGAAATTTCTACAAGCAGATCCAGATTGCTCTCGAGGGCATACTGATGTCGCCTGATTTCCTCTTCCGAATCGAGAAAGAACCTGCTCAAAATAGGACTTATCGCGTAAACGACTATGAACTCGCGTCGCGGCTGTCCTACTTTTTATGGAGCAGCATGCCGGATGATGAATTGCTTTCGGTCGCAGCGAAGAAGGAGCTGAGCAATCCTGGAGTGCTTCACTCGCAGGTTCGCCGTATGTTAGCGAATCCCAAAGCCAGTGCGCTTGCAGTCAATTTCTCTGGGCAGTGGCTGCAAACCCAAAACCTCGAATTCGAGACTCCAGATACGAACACCTTCCCCGATTTCGATGTTGAACTGCGTGAGGCAATGCAGACAGAGACTCGCATGTTCTTCAGTTCGGTAATGTCGGAAGACAGGAGCATCCTGAACTTCCTCAACGCGAAGTACACATTTCTTAACGAGCGACTCGCGAAGTTCTACGGAATCTCAGGAGTCACCGGTCCTCAGTTCCGGCGTGTATCCCTGGAAGGGACGGATCGCGGCGGTATTCTGACGCAAGCGAGTGTGCTTACGGCGACGTCGTATCCGACACGGACCTCGCCCACAGTTCGTGGCAAATGGATCCTTACCAACATCTTGAATACGCCTCCACCTGAGCCGCCGGCGAATGTGCCGTCCCTGGCGTCGGAGTCGACAGTAGGCACAATACTGACCATTCGTGAACGCCTCAATATGCATCGGGCGAATCCGGTATGCGCGTCCTGTCATAGCGGGATGGATCCACTTGGTTTTGCTCTTGAACATTATGACGCCGTTGGAGCCTGGCGGCAGAGTGCAGACGGCGTGCCGGTGGATGCCTCAGGTAAGCTTCCTGACGGAACCGCGTTCACTGGTGCTACTGAACTCCAGGCGGTTTTGATGAAACAGTCTGGAAAGTTCGTGAACTGTCTTACAGAGAAGCTTCTGACCTACGGTCTTGGACGCGGTCTCACCTCCTCTGACCGAACGACTGTAAGCCGCATCGAAGGCAAAGTCTCCGAGAGCGGCTATAAGTTCTCGTCGTTGATCTACGCCATCATCGACAGTCCGGCTTTCCAGATGAAGCGTCCTCCCGGGGGTAAATCAACAACTCAGGAACTAAATGTGATTTCCAACAATAAAGCGATGCCAGTTCACAGCATAGGCGAAGGAGCCGGTCATGAATAAAGTACTCTCGCGCAGGACATTACTCCGAGGAGCTGGTGCGGCAATCGCGTTGCCTTTCCTGGATGCAATGACGCCTGCTTTTAGCCAAACACCGGTGGTTTCCCCGAAACGGATGCTATATGTGTATGTCCCAACCGGAATTCTGCCGCAGTATTGGACACCAAAGACCATTGGCAGCGACTTCGAATATCAACGCGTCATGAAGCCGCTTGAGAGGTACCGCGAGGACGTTCTGGTCATGACGGGACTCAGTGCGCAACCCATCGCAGCTTCGCTTCAGGATGGTTCCGGTGATCATGCTCGCGCTGTCTCCAGCTATCTCACCGGCGTGCGGCCAAGAAAGACGTTAGGCGCAGATCTCCACGCCGGTATATCCGCGGACCAGATCGCATCGCGACTATTGGGATCGAAAACCAGGCTCGGTTCACTTGAACTGACATGCGAGAGCACCCGCACGGTGGGCGAATGTGACTCGTACAGCTGCGCTTATCAGACTCTTTCATACAAATCCGAAACGGAGCCGCTGATTCCCGAGATGAATCCGCGGGTTGTATTCGAACGGATGTTTGGAGACTTGGATACGAGCGGTTCGCCGCGAGACCGTCATAATGAGAGTCTGTACCGCAAGAGTGTTCTCGACCTTGCAATACAGAGTGTACAAAACGTGCAGAGAGAAGTCGGAGCAAGTGACCGGCTAAAGTTGGATGAGTACTTTACGTGCATTCGCGATCTGGAGACACGACTTGCTAAGGCGGAGCAACAATCCAAGGTGGAATTACCTCCCGGCGTTCAGGCCCCCGCCGGTGTACCTTCCGATTTCGCTGAACATGCCCAGTTGATGTTCGGTCTAATTAAGCTTGCGTTCCAAACGGATACCACGCGGGTCGCCACGTTTATGCTGGCTCGCGAGGGCGGACTCCGACCTTATCCAGAGATCGGCGTGCCAGAGGCGCACCACTCCATCTCGCATCATGGAAACGATCCAGTCCTTGTGGAGAAGCTGGCGAAGATTGAGACGTACCACATGGAACAGTTTGCCAAATTTGTTGGTGACCTGAAATCGACTCCCGATGGAGCTGGCTCTATGTTGGACCATTGTGCCCTGGCATATGGGGCTGCCCTTGCCGATCCGAATGTTCACGATCATGATCATTGTCCAACTCTGTTGGTGGGCAATGCGGGAGCACCTATTCGAATGGGGCAACATCTGCATTTCAAACAAGGCACGCCGATCAGCAATCTACACCTGACAATGTTGGACGCTGTCGGCGCTCCCACGGAAAAGCTTGGAAACTCAGAGGGGAAGCTTGACTTCCTGACCGGCGTTTAAGTAGGTATTGCCTGGGAGAAATATCTTGAGAATTGCAAGGTTGTTTTTGTCTGTCATTTTGTTGCTCGACCACGGCACTTTACTTTGGTCACAGGAGAAGACTGTTGAGCTGTGGCCGAATGGAACTCCCGAGGCGACTAGTCTCGACAAGCCCGAATACGATCCGACCAAAGATGCAGATCGCATGAAGGCTGGCAAGGTTACGATCCGACTCACCAATGTAAGCCGACCGACGATGTCCATTTACCAGCCTGACAGCACGAAGAATACTCACACAGGAGCGCTCGTCTTCCCAGGTGGCGGGTACGATCATCTTGCATGGAATATTGAGGGGACGGAAGTCTGTGCCTGGCTTCGGTCCATCGGTGTGACGTGCGCTGCAGTGAAGTACCGGGTTCCCGAGAAGGGCGGCTTCCCAGAAAACCCCGCAGATCTGGAAGACGCGCAACAGGCAATCCGAATATTCAGGTCTCACGCGAAGGATTGGCATGTCGATGCTTCACGGATTGGTGTGATCGGCTTCTCGGCCGGCGGCAACTTGGCAGCGCTCTTGAGTAAGAACTTCGACTATCAAGGAAAGAATGTGTCCCCATCGGATATCAGCGCGCGCCCGAATTTTCAAATTCTCTTGTATCCCGGGGGATTGACGGAGCGGGGATCGAACACCATCGTGAGCGCGGTTCAGCCGAATAAGGAATTCCCGCCGACCCTAATCGTTCAGGCAATCAATGATCCTGCAGCACATGTAGAAAATACGCTCTCGTATTTCGTTGCGCTTGAGAGCGCAGGCGTTGTGGCCGAGCTGCATCTTTATGCGGAAGGCGGCCACGGCTTCGGGCTCCGCCCGACAGATTTGCCGATCACGCAATGGCCCGCGCTCGCAGAGCGTTGGCTGAAGACCATTCAAATGGTTCCGAATGCAGGCTTGCCGAAGTATTAGTCTGCAACATATGTAACGACCTCAGTACTTAAGGAAATGCATGTTCCCTCCTTTCTTCACCCGCCTTTCTGCTGTAGTCACGCTTGTCCCCGCAGCATTACTCGTCGGAGCTGCTCCCCCTGGCCGGGCAGCGGCGAACGAACCCCGACTGATCGAGATTCACGCCCGCAAATTTTCCTACTTTCCTTCCGAATTAACACTGAGGAAGGGTCAAACCTATAAATTACATCTCACTTCAGACGATGTGCCACACTCTCTTCGCATCACGGCGCTCTCGTTCAAAGCACCGATGCAGCCGAATGAGTTCAATGATGTGCTCTTTACTCCCAACCAAGCGGGCGATTTCAAGGCGGATTGTGGAATTTACTGCGGCATGGGACACAAAACCATGCTCCTCACGATCCATGTGGTGGAGTAGACAAGATCAAAACTATGCCGCAAGCTCCAAATGGTCGCAAGAGTTCATTACACCTGCTTGCACTTACACAGAAGCGGGTAGAGAGGTTAGTTCGCCTTATCACAACGCACCAGCAAAAGTCTGCGAGGCCGCTATTGGGAGCCCGTTTAGCGGTGCTTGCTTACGTTCTGCCCTTGGCGGGGCGCAAGGTTCAACAGCCGGGTAAGATTGAGACTGCGACCGTCAACTGGACCAGGCATCATCTGACAGTAAAGACACTGTGGAGAACCGCACCAGCGGCCAGGACAGGTTCGATTCCTACTGTGCGGTTTGCCATGGAAAGGATGGGCACAATATGGGAGTGGCTTTCGCCTCTCTTACGGTGCCTCCAGTCCCTAAACTCACAGACCAGGTGGTGCAAAGCTATTCGGACGGCCAACTGAAATGGATCATCGCAAATGGCATTTATCCCTCAGGGATGCCGGCTTCGAAAGAGATCTTCTCTGATGACGATATATGACGTATGGCTCTCTATATTCGTCATTTACCAGCAAAGGGAAGTCTGGGCGACGCTGGGACAACCGGTGCAAATCGTTGAGCACGACCCCGTGCGAGCCGGCTCTGCCTGGCTATCAAAGGAAAGCGAATACGAGTTGAAAGCTATCGACGGCTGCAGAGTGACGGATCGATCAATCTCCACTCGAGAGTTGATACGGAGGCACGGTGCGTGATCCTGTTTTAGGATTTCGATTACAGCAAAATCTGACAGGTGGATTGCTGCGAAACCCCGCTTCAATTGCTCGCATTGTGGCGAGCATAATTCTTCTGTGTTTCCTGGCTGTGAGAGCCATCGCTCAGCAATCGGTGCATTCTGTAGACTATGCCCGCACCGTCTGGAAGGCGGCAGACGGACTACCAGAGGACACGGTCGAGTCTCTCGTTGAGTCGAAAGACGGTTCGTTATGGATTGGGACAACTGGAGGTCTTGCAAAAACGGGTGGCGGTCGAATTCGAACGCCAATCCAAACACCTAGTGTGACGTGCATGATGTCGGGGCTTGACCACAGCCTCTGGATCGGCACCGAAGGGAGTGGTCTGCTGCGGTTGGTTGGCAAGCGCCCACGCGTTTTCTTTCTGCAAGAAGGCCTGACGAATGGCTTCGTGCGTGCGATCTTCCAGGATAGCCGAGGGCAGCTTTGGGTTGGGACCGATCGTGGGCTTTTCGTTCTCAAGGAGCAGCGACTCGAACGCGTACCCATCCGTGTCGCGTCATCCGATTTCGCCGTGCGTTCGATCGCAGAGGATGAGGATGGCCGGTTGTGGATTGGAGGTGCCGAACTTGTTTCGATCGAGAGAGATGGCCATCAGGAACGATACGCCCTGCCAGGCCAGCCTGCGGATCGTACTGTCACTACGCTGCTACAAGCGGATGACCGAACATTGTGGGTCGGCATGCCACGCGGGCTAGCAGCCGTACACCAAGGGAGAGTGCAGATGATGCGCCGCCTAGACGCGCCAGTTCGCGCACTGCTTCGTGCGACAGATGGAAGACTCTGGATAGGAACCGCGGGGGCGGGCATTTGGACCTATAGTGCGGGGGGTCTCAAGCGAATCGAAAGTATGGGAATGCTGCCCAGCGAGACTATCTTGAGCCTGCTGCAGGATCACTTCGGTCAGATATGGATCGGGACCCGCGCTGGTCTGGTTCGGCTTGAGGAGAGTCCCCTCGGTCTGGTTTCAATCCCCAATTCAACCGACCTTGGAGCGGAAACTGTAACGGGCGACGAGGTTGGGAATATATGGGTTGCTGCACACAACGTCTATTTGTTGCGAGGACGCAGGGTCCGCCAGATTGACTATGGAATCCCTGAACTGGCTGTGCGTTCGATCTACCACGGGCGTGATGGCGCGATATGGCTAGGGTCTGAGGACAAGGGAGTTTACTACGTCTCTCGCGGACGGGTCGATCACTATTCAGCCCCTGAACAGCTAACAAACGATTCTGTTCGTGCTTTTATGGAGCGAGCAAATGGGGAGATGTGGGTTGCAACTGAAGACGGAATCTCCGTCATCAGTAAAGCCCATCCGTTCAAGCTGACGGAGAGCGACGGGCTGGCCTATTCCAGTACGAGGACGATGCTCGAGGATAGGCAAGGAACGATCTGGATTGGGACCGATCGAGGGCTAAGCGTTTGGCGTGCAGGACATTTTCTTCAAAATAATGCAACAAAGGCGCTTTCGCAGGAAAAAGTCTGGTCTCTTCTTGAAGACCGTCAAGGCGCTATCTGGTTTGGGACACGTGAACACGGGATTTTTCGATACAAGACGGGCAGCATCTCTCGCTACAGCACAGAGCGCGGCCTTCCCACTAATAGCATTTACAAAATTCTTCAAGATAAGAATGGCACCTTCTGGGTTTCCGGACCGAATATCATTTTCTCATTACAGGAAAGCGAACTCGAAACAATTTCCGATTCCTCCTCGCCTCTTAATCCGGTCTTATACGCGATTCCCTCAGATGGAGTGCAGATGTACGGTGGGCAGGAACCCGCCGGCTATTTGGCGCAGGACGGAACTGTGTGGTTCCCTTCAAACCATGGGATTGCACACATCGAGATCGCCCCGGCACCGTCAAGTTCCCGAGGTCCCAGAATTTGGGAATTGAATGATGAAGGCTACATGGACCCGCTCCCGAACAGCATACGGGTTCCTTCTGACCAGAGTAAGGTCAGTTTTCGCTTGATCGCCGTTTACCTGCGCCCCCAGGATGCGCTCCGATTTCGCTACAAAATCGATGATATCGATAGCACGTGGACGCAGATCAAGACGGACGAGCTGGTAACCTATACCAACCTAAGGCCAGGTCACTATCGAATGCGCTTACAGGCGATTGACTTCGCCACGCTGGGCGCGGTTTCTGAAAGAGTTCTCGATATCGACAAGCTGCCCTACTTTTACCAGACATGGTGGTTTTACCTACTCTGCGTTGTTGGCCTGGGGCTACTCGTTTGGTTGGTCTACAGCTTCCGTCTGAGGCAGGTACGGTCGCGTTTCGACGCAGTACTGGAGGAACGGACGAGGCTCGCTAGGGAGATGCACGACACTGTCATCCAGGGTTGCACCGGACTTTCAGTTCTTATCGAGGCGATGCAAAATGCAGATGCCGACGACAGTGAACGGCGTGAGCTCCTCACTTATGCACAAGAATTAACATCGGCGACGGTGAATCAGGCAAGACAGGCCGTTTGGACGGCTCGCCACGGTTCAGAGAACTTTGTCGACCTTGACTCTGAGCTGCGTTCCATAGCGGAGCAGGCTGGCCGCGACCAAAAATCCATTCGCATTGATTTGGCTCTCGTCGAAGGTGTCAGCGTAACTTCATCTATAGCTCACGAAATGATCATGACGGTCAGAGAATCCTTATATAACGCGATTCAACACAGCGGCACCGACCGCATCTTGATACGAAGCTGGAGCGACGGGGGGGAACTCAAAATTGCAATACAGGACTATGGTGTAGGTATCGCGTCCAGGGGCCTTGCAAACGGCGAAGACGGACACTACGGAATTTTGGGTATGCGAGAGCGATTGAAACGCATCGGTGGAAGGTTTCATCTCGAATCGGAAGCGGGAAGCGGAACCAAAGTTACGATATCAGTAGCTCTTAGCCGTGCATCCCCCGCGCCGAGGTGAGTCGGTGAGTGATTCTGCACTTCCCAAACAAACGAAAGTCCTGATCGTGGACGATCATCCGCTTATGCGGGTCGGTGTCGCGTCGATCATCAATTCGCAAAGTGATATGACGGTAGTGGCACAAGCTGGTGCTGAGGAGGAAGCCGTGAGGTTCTTCTCCGAACTGAGGCCGGAAATCATACTGATGGATCTTCGCCTGGCGAAGGGTAGCGGCCTTGAAGCGATTAGCCGCATCATGGCCATAGATCCGCAGGCCAGAATAGTTGTACTGACGACCTATGAGGGAGACGAGGATATCCATCAAGCACTTACTGCGGGGGCAAAAGGCTACCTCATCAAAGGCCTATCTCACCAGGACCTTTTGCGAGCGATACGAAACGTGCGCGCTGGACATCGATTCATCCCCTCTGTCATCAGCAATACGCTGTCTTCCCGCATCCGATCCTCTATCCTGACCGGACGAGAACAAGAAGTCCTACAACAGATGTTTCAGGGGCGGAGTAATCGTGAGATTGCCGAAAAGATGCAAATCGGAGAGGCGACGGTGAAGACACATGTAAGCGTAATCCTGACTAAACTTAATGCGGAAGGTCGAATGCAAGCCGTGGTGGAGGCGCTAAAGCGTGGTCTACTTCATCTATGGTGACCTCCTGCCTTGCACATCTTCTTCAGATCATTCCTTGCCGCAGTCTCCGCCGGATCGGTCTGCCGACTGCTCGAGAACAGGGAAAGCTAGTTCAAGGTTATTGTCCGCTTCGTGTCTCGAAGAGGCTGCCGCTCTGCATAGCCAGAAAACTCCCGATTTAACCTTGATGGATTGCAGATGCGCGTGGCGTGAAACCTTCTATGACCGGAGGCTTATATAGACAGCGATGCCCGGATTAAGCCCATGCAGCAGCACCCGCCAACGGCTTAGTTCAAACGAGGTTTGCGGCAAGTTCGCCTCGGTTCATCCTTCCGCAATCCCTGCCACTCTCCGTTTTGAACGCGCGGGCACTGGAGGCCCAGCAAACCGCCGTGCGCGTTCTCTACGGATACAATCGCGCCGAAGCCTATGCGGTCGGGGAGTTCCAAACCGATACCCTCGTCTCGCCCAAACTGATCCTGTTGCCGTCCCCGATGGGTCTGAACGCAAGGGCGTGGGCTGACATTGAAGCCCGGTTCGCGGGGGAGCCATTCTACTCATCTCCGGTCCCTTCGATGGGGACGAACACCTCCATCCCACCGGCCGAGCAGCGAAGATCGGCCTGCCTTACGACCTTGCGTTGCTCACGCGATGCGATGAGGTTCTCAGCCTGCCCCCGGCGATGTCGCGCTCGAATACGCGGACCAGGAACCCGCATGGCGATGGCACGTTCTTTCAGTGCGATGCCTTCCGTTATCAACCTGAAACCGCCACATACCTCTGTCCGGGAGAGAACGCTAAAGCGAAAGGCGCAGCTCAAGAAAGACGAATCGATCATCTACCTAGCCAGTTCGAAGGACTGCGGCGGATGCTCTCTGAAGCAGCGCTGCACCGCATCTACAGCGCGCCGGGTATCGCGGCACATATTCGAGAGGCTCTT
>Ga0302315_10001496_pt1 | contig 23564 bp, 23 predicted proteins | sample III_Palsa_N3_1_FD_200532 | JGI IMG/M metagenome (GOLD analysis project Ga0302315, IMG submission 200532) | Peat permafrost microbial communities from Stordalen Mire near Abisko, Sweden - III_Palsa_N3_1 | ecosystem: Environmental > Terrestrial > Soil > Palsa > Peat permafrost | place: Sweden...
CGGCGTGCTCCGCTGGCAGATCGCCCTCGACGCCCGCATGCAGCCCCTCCTCCAGCGCCCCGACCAGGCTCTCCCCACCCCGGTCGCCACCGCCCTCCGCATGGGAGCCTTCCAGCTCCTGCACCTCAACCGCATCCCAGCCCACGCGGCCCTCTCCGAATCCGTCGAGCTAGTCCGGGCCGCCGGCCACCCCCACGCCGCTGGCATGGTCAACGCGATCCTCCGCAAGCTAACCCGCCAGCCCCCCGCCAAGCCGAAACTCTACGAAACCACCACCGCCTTCGCCGAGCGTCTCGCCCACCCTCTCTGGCTAGCCAACCGATGGGTACAGAACTACGGCCGCACCGCCGCTCTGGCCATCCTCACTCACGACCAGCAAGAGCCCGACGACGCCTCACTCTTCCCCCACGAACCCGACCTCCCGCACCTCGACGACGGCTCCCGCCTGGTAGCCGAGCTAGCCGCCGCCGCCCACCCAGCAGCCGCCCGTTCCACCCCCATCCGCATCTGGGACACCTGCGCTGCGCCCGGCGGCAAGACCCTCATCCTCGCCGCCCGTCACCCCTCCGCGCACCTCCTCGCGACCGACGCCAACCCCCGCCGCCTCCAGGCCCTCACGACCCGCCTCGAAGACACCTCCCCTCAAACCAAAACCCTCCACGCCGACGCCACCGCCCTCCCCGAAACCGAGGGCCTCTTCGATCTCATCCTCTGCGACGTCCCCTGCAGCGGCACCGGCACCCTCAGCCGCAATCCCGAGATCCGCCAGCGCCTCCAACCCTCCGACCTCGCACGCCGGGCCACCCGCCAGCGCGAAATCCTAACCGCAGCCCTAACCCGCCTCGCCCCCGGCGGCCATCTCCTCTACTCCACCTGCTCCCTCGAACCCGAAGAGAACGAGCAAGTCGTCGCTGCCGCCCTCGCCGCCAGCCCCGGCATCACCCCGCTCCCTCTCGACCCCATCCTCGCCCACCTCGCAACCACCGGCCTCCTCACCGCCGGAGCCCCCGCCGACCTACTCCGCAACGGCCAACTCCGCACCCTCCCCGGCGCAAACTTCTCCGGCGACGGCTTCTTCGCCGCCCTCCTCCACCGCCCCTAGGTCGTATTGCCTTTGTATTGCACTTGCACTTCTGTCTGTCATTCCGAGCGCAGCGAGGAACCTGCTTTCTCCCGTTCTTGCCCTTGCCTTTTACCAGCCGGAATAGCAAGCGGCTTCAGCCACCCGATACCAAACCAAAGGTAGAAGCAACCTCACCGTGCCCCTAGTGCGCAACCGGAGCCGGAGCCGCCGCGGGAACCACCGGCACCGCCGCCGCCCCAGCCGCCCCCAGCGTCAACCGCACCACATCCCCCCGACTAGCCTTAAACCCCGACTCCGGCGACTGCTCCGTCACCACCCCACTAGGCACGACAGGCGCCGCAGGCGCAGCGGGCACCACCGGCTGCCCCGGCACCACCGGCGCAGGCGCAGGAGCCGGAACTGCCGCCGGCACGCCGCCAATCGCCGCCACCTTCAATCCCAACCCAATCGCCGCCCGATTCGCCGCCCCAAAACTCATCCCCACAAACGACGGCAGCACAAACGCGCTCGACGCATTCACCGAAGAGCTCAGCAACAAATTCACCCGCGGCTGGTCGACCCCGGCATTCGGTGGCGGCGTCTGCGCCAGCGTCATCTCCGCATCGCCCGGTGCGCCAATATGCGCCAGCGTCCCCAAATCCAGCTGCATCTTCCGTATCTCCATCGACGACTCCTGCATCGGATCCCCCACCACATCCGGAATCGTCACCTGCTGCGGCCCCAGGCTCTCGGTAACTCTCACCTGCCAGCCATGCCGCACCCGCGACCCCGCCGCCGGCGCCTGCGATAACACCCTCCCCGCCGGCACGGTCGTCGAATAAAACTTGTTCTCGATATTAAGATCCACCCCTGTCTTTAGCGCCGCCTGGCTAGCCTCCCCCACGGTCATCCCGGCAAAGTCCGGAATCGTCACCTCGTGTCCATGCAGCGCAAACCGCAGCGTAATTCCCGCCGACACCAGCATCACCGCCAGCATCGCCATTCCCAACAGCGTCCATTTCACAAACGGTTTCATCGCAGCCCCAGCATACAGAAGGTTCTCAGTTTTCCGTTGTCAGTTCTCAGTTACAAACTCCCGTCGCCCCCGACGGCCAGATGAAAGCCCATCCAATACCACCCATCCCCCGTCATCTCGACCGGAGCCGCGCGACCCTTTGCGCGGCGCAGCGGAGAGACCCCTGTATTCCGTCTTTGCAGTTGCTTGTTCTCACGCACAACTGAGAACGAACAACTGACAACGTCCTTCATCTTCGATTATCCGTAGCCGGCTCAGGATGAATAAACACCCGCGACACCTGCGGATGGTCCAGCCGAAATTCGCTCTCGAAATTCGTAATCACCTCGTGCACGGCCTCCATCGGAAGATCATCCGGCAGCGTGCAATGCAGATTCACCTGCACGCTATTAGCCGCGCCTCCGTGCCCGCGCGTCAGCGTGATCTCGTGAATATCCAGGATCTCCGGAAAATGACTCGCGGTCGTCCGCAGTTGGTGCTCCAGATTCTTGCTCGGATCAATCTGCGCGGCCGTAGCGATCGTCGCCGGCTCGCTCTCGATATGCGTCAGCAACGTCGCAATCCCCGGCACCTCGTGCTTCATCTCTGTTTCAAGCGCGGTCACCACGTCATGCGCCTCGCGCAGCGTCATCGTCTCCGGCACCTCGAGATGCTGCTCCACATGCAGCGCCCCGTCGTACTGTCGCACGCTCACGTCGTGAATCGATAAGTTTGATCGCGCCGCCACCGCCCTCACCTTGTCGAACACGCTCTCTCCCAGCGAAGCCGTCGGCACCGTATGGATCACCACGTCCGCTCCCGGCAGCAACTTCTGCACCGCCTCGGTGGCCGCAAACGTAATTTGTTCCGATCGCTGAAACGTCAGCTTCCTCGGCAAGCTCAGCGTCAGGTCCACAAAATAATTCGACCCTGACCGCCGCACCCTCACCCGGTTCACCGACAGCACACCATCCTCTGCCTCAAGGTCATGAATCAAGTCCCGCCGAATCTGTTCCCGCACCTCTGGCGGCGTCGCATCCAGCAGGGAATCGACCGTCTGCCGCGCCAGCCGCCACGTCACCCGCAAAATAATCGCCGCCACAATCAGCGCAGCAATCGGATCCGCATACTCGAGCGCCGGCACATGCAACTTGTCTCCCGCAAACGCCGCCAGCAATCCCGTAAACACCGCGGCCGACGACCAGATGTCGGTCCCAAAGTGCACCGCATCCGCCTCCAGCGCATCGCTCCGATGCTCTCGAGCCACGCGATGCAGTGACCGCGAACGCGTCCAGTCCACCGCCATCGACAGCGCCAGCACCGCAAACGGCCACACCGACCAGCGCAGCTCCAGGTGCTTGTGGTGCACGATCCGCTGGATCGCCTCGCGCGCAATCCACACGCACGATCCCACCATCAGCAGCGTCTCAAACGCCGCCGACAAACTCTCCAGCTTCCCATGCCCGTAGTTGTGCTCTTCATCTGCGGGCATATCGGCCACCCGCACAGTCAGCAGCGTAATCGCCGACGCAATCAAATCAATAAATGAATGCGCCGCCTCGCTCAACATCCCCAGCGACCCGGCCAAAATCCCTGTCAGCAACTTGAGCAGCGTAATTCCCATCGCCGCCAGCAGCGACGACTGCGCAGCCGACCGCTTCGCCGCCGTCGCCTGTACCTGACTCGTCGGACTCATCGTTCCATGCTCCGCCCAGCCTCAACCACCCGCATCCACCCCGCACCCTGTCATCCATTGCGCAGCCCGATCCATCGCCCTGAGCATACCTGTTCAACCCCGCAAACGCCATACAGCACCGCCATCCCCGGCACGCTCCATCCCCCTCTCCCCGCCCACTCACCCTCACGAAAACGTCATCTCAACCGCAGCCGCTGAACTTCCCGCGCTACCCAAACCTCAAGCTCTCGACCGTAACCGTCGGGCTTCTCACTCTCCAAACCCCGTCATCTCGACCGGAGCATCATGGCTTCATCATGATGCGCAGTGGAGAGACCCCTGTATTGGCCTTGGCCGTTGCATTTGCATTTCTTTCTGTCATTCCCTTTGGGAATCTGCTTCTTCTTTTGCGCTTGCTGTTGTCCTTGCTGTTGCTGTCGCCTTTCTGGCTGTCATCCCGCAGGGATCTGCTTCTTCTTTTGTCCTTGCTGTTGCTGTCGCCTTTCTTCCGGTCATTCCCCTGGGAATCTGCTTCTTCCCCCGCCCTGCCTTTGCCTTTTTTTCTGTCATTCCCTTTGGGAATCTGCTTCTTGCTCTTGCCTTTGCTGTTGCTGTTGCTCTTGTCTCTGAGATAGGTCCGGGCTTCAGCCCGGACATTCAAGCCGCGCAAAGACCCGGGCTTTAGCCCCCGGGACTACCTCCTAATACAACCAACAATCCAGCAGCTAGAAGCTACCCACCCCGCTTCGTCCCCCGATAAAGCCCCGCCGCACGCAACAAATACCCATCCCAAGCCCCATCGACGAACCCCGCCTCCTGCATCATCCCCAACATCTGCGTCGGCCGCGGAAACCGTGCCACCGACTCCGGCAGATACCGATAAGCCGCCCGCTTCCCCGAGATCATCCCACCCACCACCGGCAGCACATGCCGAAAATAAATTCCATACCCAAACCCGCGCAGCCCATCCGGCTGATTACATTCCAAAATCCCAATGCGCCCCCCCGGCGCCAGCACCCGATAAATCTCCGCCAACCCCTCTGCATAATTCGTCAAATTCCGAAACCCAAACGCCGCCGTCACCAAATCGAAGCTCCCATCGGCATACGGCAGATGCATCGCATCGCCCTTCACCCAAACGGCATTCGCACCGGAATACTTCACCCGCGCGCGCTCCAGCATCTCCCCAGAAAAATCCAGCCCCGTAACCGGCTCCGCGCTCAGCGGCCGCTCCTTCAACAACGCCGCCGTCATATCGCCAGTCCCGCAACAAAGATCCAGCACCCGAGCATTCGGCCGCGCCAGCACATCCCGAAAGCTCCGAGCCGCCCGCCCCCACCACCGCCGATCCAACCCCATCGACAGCAGATGATTTAGCAAATCATAACTAGGCGCAATCGAATCAAAAATCTCCCGCACATGCTCCGCCGCCGCAGCCTCATCCGCCTCCCCCCCAGGCCGCGCCCCAGCATTCACCTCATCCACAACACTCACGCCCTCACCCCAATCGACGCAGCCTCACCAACAATCCCCTCCGCCGCGACCATCAACTCCGCCTCCCCAACATCCTTCACCACCACTGCATCCCCAATCCCCACCGGCAGCACAAACGACCGAGCCCCACTCCGATTCTTCTTGTCCTTAGCAGTCAAGGCCACCAACTCAGCAGCCTCGGCGGTAAACCCACGCGGCGGCCCATACGCACGAATCACGCGCTCCATCCGCTCCGCCTCCTCCGACGTTACCGTCCCACGCTTCTTCGCAATCCCGACCGCCGCAATCATCCCCCACGCGACAGCCTCGCCATGCAACAACTGTTTATACCCGGTAGCCGCCTCAATCGCATGCCCGAGCGTATGCCCCAAATTCAAAATCATCCGCAACCCACCCTCACGCTCGTCCGCGCTCACCACCTCAGCCTTCACGCGCACGCTAGCGACCACAACGCGCGTAAGCAGCTCTTCTCTTTTACCCGCCCCGACATTCGTCATCTCGACCGGAGGCGCGCCGTTTGCGCCGGAGTGGAGAGACCCCTGTATTTGTACTTCCTCCGCCCCAGCAAGAATCCCCGCACTCTGCGTCTCCAAAAATTCAAACAACTCACGGTCCCGAATAATCCCAGCCTTCACAACCTCCTGCAGCCCGGCCCGCAACTCCTCCGCCGGCAGCGTCCCCAGCGTCCGAATATCCGCATACACGGCCAGCGGATGATGAAACGCCCCCACCAGATTTTTCCCCGCCGCCAAATTCACGCCCGTCTTCCCACCCAACGAACTATCCACCTGCGCAAGCAACGTAGTCGGCACCCCCACATACCGAATCCCGCGCATATACATCGCCGCCAGAAACCCGGTCATATCGCCAATCACGCCGCCCCCCAACGCCACCAGCACAGAATCCCGATCAGCCCCAAGCCCCGCTAACTCCTCCACCAACCTCTCCACCGTCGCCAGCCGTTTATGCTCCTCACCCGCCGGCACCATCAACCTCGTCAACGGAGCAGGGAAGCCCGACTCCAACCGCGCCCCCCACAGCCGATCAATCTCCGGCGAAGTCACCACAAACGCCCGCTGCTTCCCAGCCTTCAGCCCACCACCCAACAGCGCATCCAACCGAGCCCCCACCAACTCCACCAACCCCGCACCAATCTCCACCTCGTACTCAGCCGAGGGCGTACGAACACCAATCATCCTATGTGTAGCAGCAGAAGTCATCGTCTTTCAGAATACCCCGCCGAGCGCCAACCCACCGTTATCCCGAACTGCCACTAACTCCCGTCATCCTAGAGCGAAGCGAAGGATCCCTGTATTTGCGGTTGTTGTTGCTCTTGCCTTTCTTTCTGTCATTCCCTCTGGGAATCTGCTTCTTCCTTTTTCTTTGCCGCTGTCGGAACTCTTGCCCTTAGCAGAAGCTAAAAGCTAGCAGCCGTCTTCCCCCCCCGCCACCATCGACACCCCCACCGTCACGGCCATCAACCCTGCAATCACGGCCAGCGAAACCCCCGGCCCAATCTCCACCCAATCTGCCAGCAGCATCTTCACGGCCGCAAACCCCAGCACCGCCGCCAACCCAAAGTGCAAATACCGAAGCTTCGCCAACCCCGCCGCGAGCAACACATACAGCGACCGCAGCCCCATCACCGCCATAATATTCGACGTGTACGCCAAGAACGGCTGCCGCGTAATACTCAGCACCGCCGGAATGGAATCCACAGCAAACACCACATCGGTCAATTCCACCGCGACCAGCGCCAGCAGCATCACCGTCGCCATACGCTGCCCATTCTCCATCACCAAAAAATGATTCTGGTTCTCGCTGATCGGCTGCCACTTCGTCAGCCACTTCAGCCATCCGGGAGTACGCTCCGGCTTATCCTCAGTCGGCTCCGGCTTCAGCAACCGGACCGCTGCCACCAGCAGAAACGCTCCAAACACATACTCAATCCAGTGAAAGTGATTCAGCAGCCCCACGCCGCCCGCGATAAACAACCCGCGCAGCACAACCGCTCCTGCCACCCCCCAATACAACACCTTCGGCTGTTTACTCGCTGGAATCCGAAACAGCCGGAACAGCAGCAGGAACACAAACAAATTATCCAGCGACATCGCCTGTTCGACCGCATAGCCTGCCAGGAACTGCGTCGCCCCGGTAGCGCCATACGCTCGGCTCAGCAGCGCAGCCAGCAACAGCGCCGCGCCCACCCACATCCCGATCGCCCACATCGCCTTCCGCCGAACATTCGGCACCGCCAAATGCACCAGGTACTCCACCCCCAGCAGGGCCACCAGCGCGACATGAAAAATAATCCAATAGGAGAGCGGAGTCATCAAGAGTCTTCTAAAAGCCTACACGCCCGCGCGCCCCACCCCCAAACACCCGTCGCGCCGCTAGCGTGCCGGCCAACTCCATTTCGGCGCATTGAACAGGGTTGCGCCTTCCAGCGTAGTTTCGCCAAATGCTTTCGTCAGATGCAGTCGTGTGCACCCATCCTCCGCAGTGAGGGTGTCGATCAGCGGCTTCGCATGTGAGACGACGATGATCTGCGTCTCCTTTGCAGCGGCGAGAATCAACCTCGCGAGCGCAGGTAACAGATCAGGATGCAGACTCGTCTCAGGCTCGTTCAGCACCATCAGTTCAGGTGGACGCGGAGTCAACAGAGCGGCCGTCCACAGAAGGTAGCGCAGCGTTCCATCCGACAGCTCAACCGCGGATAAAGGCCGCAGCAATCCATGCTGCTGCAGTTGCAACTCGAAACGTCCATTCCGTTGCTCTACGTAAAGGCGGCTTCCAGGAAACGCATCCTCGATCGTGTTCGCGAGTGTCTCGTCAGATCGAATCTCAATGACCGTTTGCAGAGCGGCCGCAAGATTGCTTCCGTCATGATGAAGCACTGGTGCGAACGTTCCAATCTGCGCAGTTCGCGTCGGCGATTCGGAGTCGGTGCGAAAGTGATCGTAAAAACGCCATCCCCGCAGAGCTTCGCGGACCGCAAGCATCTCCGGGGCACGGTGTGGGTCCGCAACACCTGCGAGCATGCTGTCCGTATCGCCGAGATGCTGCGTCAGCATCACTGGCTCCTCATCTCGCGTCGTGGAAAGCCAAACGAAGTTGTTCCGGCGATCCACCAGAGCCGACGCCTTCCGATACGTTGGGCCGTGCCACACACACTCGCGCTTAATGTGCGGATCCAGATTGAACATGGTCGCAAGCGGCGGTGGATACCCGAGCTCCACGCTATAGCTGTACGTATCTGCCCCGAATCCCAGCTTCAGGCTGGCAGCGCCTCGCTTGGCAAGCGGTTGGACCGCCTGGGTTCCCTGGCGAACACTACGTGCGATCGTCTCCGGTCCAGCCCAGAACGTCGACGGCAGACCCCCTTCGTAAGCGAGGGAACCGACGACCTGGTTTTGCGCGACGTCGGCCAGCAGCCGCAGGGAACGATACACGCTCGACTTTCCGCTCCCGTTTGCGCCGGTGATGACATTAAGCTGCCCGAGAGGCAATTTGAGGTCGCGTAAGGACCTGTAACCCTCGACAGCAATGGTGCGGATCATGAATGCAGCATACTAGGATCGCTGCTACGGTCGCTGATCAATCAACTTCACCAAATCCAAAAACAAATCCGCCGCCACCTGCAGACTCGCCACGCTCAACTTATCCATCGTGTCCTGCTCGGTATGATGAAACGCCTCAGGATCCGTCGCCGTCCCATACTGAAAATCAATCACGTCCAACGACGGCACCCCCCGCTGCACAAACGGTAGATGATCATCCTGAATCGCCTGCGAGTCCTTAAACAAATACTTAGAGTGCCCCGTATCTTTCCCCGCCTTCGCCTCCAACTCCAGCAGCCACGCCGTCGAGTTCGACTCCTTATCGATGTTCAACTGCTTCCACCCAATCATGTCCGCCAGCACAAACGCCTTGATATGTCCCAGCGTCCCATCCCCCGACCACTTCGCCGCAATATGCCGCGTCCCATACAGCGAATCCGAATCCGTCCACTCCTTGTTAATCGACTCCTCGCCATCCGTAAACAGCAACCAAACGGAGTACCCCTGCGGCGGATGTTCCCGGTAATACTGCCCCAGTGCAATCAACAACGCAGTAGTGCAAGCCCCATCATTCGCCCCGATAAAGTGAATATCCTTGAGCCAATAGTTGGTCTCATAATGAGAAGCCAGAACAATAATCCCGTCCTTCTTCCCGGGAAACTTCACAATCAGGTTATGCATCGTCAACGGCCCAATCGGCGTCCGAGCCGTGAACTTGTCATCGACGAAATTCCCCTTCGCGACCTCCGGCTTGAACTGGTCCTTGATAAAGGCCTCAGCGGCCGCATGTCCCGGCGATCCGATATACCGTTTCGGCGCCGCATTCACATACGCCTGCGTAAGCCGCATCACCTCAGCCCCACTCACCCCATGCGTCTGCGCCTGCATCGCAGGTCCCACCGCCAGCAACACCCCCACCACCGCCCAAACCCGTACTCTCACCTAAGCCGCTCCCTGAACAACATCCTTCTTCTTCCGGTTCCGAGTAACAATCCACGCCACCCCCACCCCCACGAAATACAACACCAGCATCGGCGACGCGAACAAGCACATCCCCACCGGACTGGGATCCGGGCAGATCACCGCGGCCAGCAGAAAGATCGCCATCACGGCATACCGAAAATTCTTCAGCAGAAACTTCGCATCCACAATTCCGAACAGCGCCAAAAAGAAAATCACAATCGGCATCTCGAACGTAATGCCCAACCCAAGAATCACGGCCAGAAAGAATCCCGTGTAATCGTCGATCGTGATCATGTGCGTAAAGTTCTTGCCAAAATCCTGGATCAAAAACACCATGGCCCCAGGCAGCACATACCGATACCCAAACCAGGTCCCCGCCAGAAACAGCCCCACCGTAGCCGTCATAAACGGCCAAACATACTTCTTCTCGTTCTGATACATCCCCGGCGAAATAAACAGCCACACCTGGTAAAGAATGAACGGCGAAGCAATAATCGCGCCGCATACCAGCGAAGTCTTAATAAAGAAATTGATCGCATCGGTAGGATGCGTCATCGTCATCTTCAGCCCGATATCCACCAGCGGCTTCTGGATATACCCCACCAGCCGATTCCGGAAAATCCAAGCCACGACGAACCCAATCAGCAGATACCCGAAGATCCAGAACAGCCGCGTCCGCAGCTCTTCCAAATGCTCCATCAAGCTCATCCCCGGCAGCTCAGCCCGGTCATGCACCGCCGTCCGTGCGCGGTCTACCAGATCAGTCGCCATGGGCCGTCGTCTCCGCCGCAGTTTCATCCGCAGCCGTCTCCGCCGCCGGAATCGCATCCAGCAACCCCTTCAGCGCGCTGTTTCTTGGGCCAGACGCCGCCGCCACCGGCAACCCCGTCTTCGGCGGCATAATCTTCAACTCACCCGACACTGCAATCGGCAACGGCGTCTTCACCCCATCCACCACCTCATACTCCGCCGCAGGCTTCTCTTCTGACCCCGCCTCAACTCCGGGTGCCCCATGTCCCGCTTCTGGGACGTGGGTCTCGACCGAACCCTCGTCCACCGCCGCGGTCTCAGTAATCGCTGGAGCCACAGGCGCCGCCGCTTCCATCGCCGCAATCTGCTTATTCCGATCAGCCTGTTCGCTCAGCCGCAACTCATCTTCCATCTGCATCTTGAACTCATTGCTAGCCCGCCGAAACTCGCCCACCCATTTCCCCAACTCGCGCGCCAGCACCGGCAACCGCTTCGGCCCAAACAGCAGCAGCGCCAACACAAACAAAAAAATGCTGTCAGGAAAACTCGGCATACAGACTCAGATGATACGGCCTAGCCCTCGCAGTTGAAAGCAGCCGCCTGTTCAAGAGACGTTCCATCTCTCCCGCCGGATTGCCAAACTCTTCTTTCCGCCCGCGATCATGAAATCTTCGCCCCCCAGCGAAACCCTTCCCCCTCCCATCCGTCCTAAGCTTCAGCACTCCCACACGGTGCACCTGATCCAATGAACCACTAATCCAATGAACTACTATCAGAGGGCAAACGACTGCCCGATGGCTATGGAGAGTCCGACAATGGCGCCTGCCCCCCGCCCATCTGAGTTTCGCCGCCTCGCACCCCGCCCGAACCCTGCGCACCTCTGCGCCCTCGCCCTCCTCTCAGCCATCACCCTCCTCAACGGCTGCGGCGGCTTCTTCCAGTGCGAAGGCAAAGCCGACTGCCCCACCGCCCCCTGTGTCCCATCCTCCACGGTCACCTGCCCCGCCACCGGCACCGACTTCGCCTACGTAGCCAACCCCTCCACCTCCGCCAACACGGTCAACGGCTACAACCTCGCCAACGGTAATCTCACCACCAACGTCACCAGCGCTCCTTTCTCCTTTGGCTACCAGCCCATCGCCATGGCCATCACCCCGGCCAACACCTTCCTCTACACCGCCAACAACCCAGGAGTCTCCACCGGCTATCTCTACGGCTACTCCATCGAAACCGGCGGAGCTCTCAACATCCTCTCCAGCGGCGCACCCCTCGTCACCGAAAGCGCCGTCTCTCTCGCCGTCTCGCCTGACGGCAACTGGCTCTTCGTCCTCGACGCCAACAGCCTCATCCTCAACGAATACTCCATCAACACCTCCACCGGCGCCCTCACCTACGCAACCTTCGCCGCCATCACACCCGGCGCCGGCAGCACCGGCAACACATCCATCGACGTCGCCGTCGCGCCCAGCGGCGATTACGTTGCCGTAGCCCTCGGCACCGGAGGCCTCCAGACCTTCACCTTCGACACCACCACCGGCATCCTCACCCCCCAGAACCCCCTTGCCCCAGCGAACACCCAAACCGGCATCTACGCGGTAGCCATCGACGCCAACAACTACCTCTACGCCGCGGCCACCAACGGCCTGGCCGTCTTTTCCGCCACCACGGCCGGCGTCCCCACCGCGCTCAAGACCTACACCGCCGGAGCCGGCCCCCGCTCCGTAGCCATCAACAAGGCTTCCACCTTCGTCTACGTCGGCAATAAGACGGACGGCACCATCTCCGCCTACTCCATCGGCACCAACGCGGTCCTCACCGCCATCTCCGGCAGCCCCTTCACCGCACCCACCTCCATCGGCGCGCTAGCCATCGACAACACTGGCGACTACCTCATCGCCTCCGGCTACAACACCTCCACCGGCATCGAGCTCTTCTCCATCGGCACCACCGGAGCCCTCACCTCCTCCGGCACAGCCGGCAGCGGCGCCACCAGCTCCGTAGTCAGCGCCATCGCCACCACCCACTAATCAACCCACGATCCCTCACTCCATCCCGTTCTCCTGAAGTAGCAGGGCCTTCAACCCTTGGACCCCTCAGCCAACGGGCTTTTGTCCCTCATCGCCCTCCTTTGCATCGCGCTGCTCACACTTCTCCCACCCCGACCGTCACCCTCTAACAAGAAGCTCGGAGTAAGAAGCTAAAAGCGTCTCCGCTCATACCGCATCGCCACCGCACCCGACCCGAACTCCACCCGGCTCACCAACCGCAAGTCCACACGCTTCGATATCCCGGCGAACAACGTAGGCCCGTAGCCTGCCACCCTGGGATGCACCACGAACTCGTACTCGTCGATCAAACCCAGCTCCGCCAACGCCAGCGGAAGCGTCACGCCTCCCACCAGCAGTCCGTTACCCGACTCTCGCTTGAGTTCCTCAACGGCCGTCCCCACATCCCCGCGCACGAGTTCCGCATTCCAATCGACCCGCTCCAGCGTACTCGACACCACGTACTTCTTTGCCGCGTCGATCGTCCGCGCAAAAGGTTCCATCCACTCAGGCCTTGCCACCGCCTTCGCCGGCGGCCGCCACGCTGCCTCCATCATTTCGTACGTGACCCGGCCAAAGAGAAGAGCATCGGCCCGCTTCAGGTTTTCCGCCGCGTTACGATGTAAGTCCTCGTCCGGGATCATCTCGCGATGATCGCAGCACCCGTCCAATGTCACGTTGATGGAATACCGAAGAGGTCGCATGAAGCAAAAAATACCTCCGCTGGGGATACACCAGCAAGGTTAATCCGCTTCAGGCCAAGACCATTTACATCCCAATTCGGAACCAACCACCCCCACCGTATCCCCGCGAACACTCCCATCCCTCCCACTTCGCGCTACTCTGGATGCAGCGTCATTTCACCGCTCGCATCTGAACCCATACATCGCAGACACGTCCACAAGGCATCCCCTAACCATGCAGCAAATTCCTTCGAAGCGGATGACTCAGCGCCGCGCGCGCGTCTTGACAGCGGCGGCCCCGCGCATTTTGTTAGCGATCGCCCTCACCTGCGCGCTCTCCGGCTGCTCCCGCCTCCGTCCCCACCCCTCTGATAAATACATCTACGTCACGGCCAAGCAGACCTTCCTCCGCGACCGCGTCGCCGCTGTCTCCAATCGCACCGGCACGACCAGCAACGGCGAACAGCTCGTCGTCCTCGACCGCGCCCGCCGCTGGGTCAAGGTCCGCACCCCGAGCGGCGAAATCGGCTGGATCGAAGAACGCCTCACCGTCCCACAGGACATCGCCGACAAATTCGACGCCCTCCGCAAAGATCACGCCAAGGACCCCGTAGTAGCCACCGCTACCACCAGTGACGACGCGTACCTCCACGTCACCCCCGGCCGCCTCACCGACAAGCTCTACCTGCTCACCCAGAACGGCCCCCTCAGCCTTCTCCAGCGCGCCTCCGTAGCCAAGCCCGTCACCCCCGGCGCACAACCCGCGCAAGCCTCCGCCGACGCCAACGCCCCGCCCCCGGGCCCCATCTACGAAGACTGGTGGCTCGTCCGCGATGCGAAGGGTCAGACCGGCTGGGTCTACAGTCGCCTACTCGAGGTCAGCGCCCCTGACTCCCTCCTGCGCTACGCCGAAGGCCAGCGCATCGTCGGCGCCTACATCCTCGCCCACGTCGACGACCCCGCCTCCGGCATCCTCGACAACGGCAACACCATCTCCTCAATCCCCGAGTACGTCACCGTCCTCTCTCCCTACAAAGCCGGCCTCCCCTACGACTTCAACCAAGTCCGCGTCTTCATCTGGAACACCAAAAAGCACCGCTATGAGACCGGCTTCTCCGAACGCAACATAGTAGGCTACCTGCCCGTAAAGCTAGGCTCCAGCAAGGATCCCTACGGTAAGGGAGCAGACGCAGCCCTGATGCTCCCCACCTTCACCTACCGCGTCCTGGCCGCCGACCAGCCCATCCCCGTACCCGACCCCACCACCGGCCTCATCAAGCCCGGCCGCACCATCGCCAAGACCTACCGACTCGAAGGCAACATCTGCCGCCGCATCCTCCCCCCCAACACCCAACCCGAACCCGAAGCCCACCCCGAAGCCGAACCGGCAAAGCCCGGCTCCAAGGCCGCCAAGAAGGCCGCCCGAAAAGCCGCAAAGCCATCCCCAAAGCCTGCCAAGCGCCCCAAACATTAGCCCCCAAAAAGCCGGGTGCCCCATCTTCGCGCCCGCTTTTGGGAGCTAAGGTGGGATCGCAGGATGCGGGTGGCCCATAGGCACGCACCGGGTGCCCCATTCATACGCGCATTTTGCGGATGGGTGGGGTCTGCCGTGCCGCAAAGCCTAACCCACGGCGCTGCACTGGCCTTTGCCTTTGTCGTTCTGTCTGTCATTCCGAGCGCAGTGAGGAACCTGCTTCTCGCGCGAAGCGCGTCCGTTCTCTCCCGCCCATCACCTCGTCATCTCGACCGGAGCATCATGGCTTCATCATGATGCGCAGTGGAGAGACCCCTGTATTGGCCATTTACGGGTGCCCCATTCATATGCGCTTTTGCGGATGGGTGGGGAAGCGACGATGCGGACAAGCGCGTTCCGCCTCTCCCAAGCCCGCCGCCAAGGGTCAGGTGGGTCAAATGACCCACCTAGCTGGAAGCTACATCCGCCGGTACGCAAAAACCCACGCTCAAATCATCGATTTGCAGCCCGAAACCCACCTAAAGCACTCGATTTGCAGCCCGAAATTTACGAAAAACGGGCCAAACAACCCATTTAAGCGTAAAACCGCCGAATCGCTTCGACCACCGTCTCCAACTCCTCCATCCGCAATTCCGGATAAATCGGCAGCGCCAAAACCTCCTCAGCAGCCCTCTCACTCACCGGGAAATCCCCCTTTTTATAGCCCAGAAACTTCAAGCTCTCCTGCAAGCTAAGTACAAGAGGGTAATACACTTCCGACCCAATCGAGTGCGCCGTCAAATACTCCCGCAGAGCATCCCGCCGCGGTGCCCGAATCACATACTGGTGAAACACATGCTCCGCCCGAGGATCGGTGAAGGGAAGCACGACCCCCTCCGCCGTAGTCCTTCCCACCAACCCAGCCGCCGTAAACCGCTCATTATAAAGGAAAGCCAGCTCCAGCCGCCGCCGATTCCCAGCCTCCACCCGCCGCAGCTTGACCTCCAAAACCGCCGCCTGCAGCGTATCCAGCCGCGAATTCCAGCCCACCTCGTCGTGGTAGTACCGTCGCCGCATCCCATGCTGTCTCAACATCTTAGCCCGCTCCGCAATCACCTCGTCGCGAGTAGAAACCATCCCAGCATCCCCAAATGCCGCCAGGTTCTTAGTCGGATAAAAGCTAAACGCAGCAGCGTCCCCCAACCCCCCAGCCCGAACCCCCTCCCACGACGCCCCAAACGCCTGCGCCGCATCCTCCACCACCTTCAACCCCCGCTCCTTCGCTAGTTCCGTAAATGCCGTCATATCAGCACATTGCCCATACAGATGCACCGGCATAACCCCCACAACCTCGGCATCCAAAACCTCCTCGACCGCCCCCGCTGAAAGGTTGAAAGTCCCCTCGTCAATATCGGCCAAAACCGGCCGAGCCCCCACCCGCAAAATCGAACTCACCGTAGCAAAAAAACTGAACGGCGTAGTAACAACAGCATCACCAGCCCCTATCTTCAATGCTGCCAACGCCAACCACAGCGCATCGGTACCACTAGCACACCCAACCGCAAACGGAACCCCACAAGCCGCCGCTGCCGCCGCCTCAAACCGCGCCACTTCCGGCCCCAAAATGAACCGCTGCGACTCACAAACCACAGCAATCGCGGCCAGCACTTCTTCGCGAATTTCCGCGAATTCGCGGCTAAAATCCAGCATCGGAACAGCAAGCAGTTTCGGGCGAGTATCAGTCTCAATCATCTCTATGATCGTAATCTTCCAAGACCTTCCCCGCCCAATCCATGTTCAAACCCCTTGTCCTGAAGCATCGAAGGCGATAGGGTGAAGGGTGCACGTCTGCTTTGCTGCAAGGTTCGACCGCGAGTCTTTGGCGCGGAATGTCAAAAAATGGTTGAGTGCAATGATAAGAGGAGATCGGCCCATGGATTCCAAGCCGGCACAGAATATTCAGGATACGTTCCTGAATACGGTCCGTAAGGACAAAAGCCCCATTACCATCTACCTCGTCAGCGGTGTAAAGCTGACAGGAAAGATTCGTTCCTTTGATAAATATTCTGTTCTGCTCGAAAACAACGCGCAGGAACAGCTGATCTTCAAGCATGCAATCTCCACGGTGGTCAGCGGTCGCCCCTCCGGCTTTGGCGAGACGCGTAGCGAGACTCGTCCTGCCGCAACAACTCACGCGGAGACTCCTCAGCCAGCCACGGGAGCGGCCAATAGCTAGCCGATCCGCCGCCTCCAGGCGACCTCTGCGCGCGAGAGTTACAAGGCAACGTGCCCATTAAGCCAGCATCCAAGGCAAGAACGAATCGCGAAGCGGTGGATCGGAATCTCCTGCGCTCGCGGCAGGGAACTTCGCGCGAAAGCGCCGTTCTGGTTGCTGTCGAGTTCACCTCGGATCGCTTTCGCCCCTCGAGCGTAGCGCAGCAGGCGCGGGCAGCCGCTGCGATCTCGGAACGTGATCCGTCCTCCGTCACTCACGACGACTTGCCCGAAACTCCGCCGCCCGCAGCCGAGCCTCCGGTCGATCTGGACTTTGACGCCTCTCTAGCTGAGTTTCAGGAGCTAGCCAGGTCTGCCGGCGCAACCATCGCAGCGGTCCTGATCCAGCGTCGCGGCCGGCCGGATCCGGCCACCCTGGTAGGCGGAGGAAAACTCGATGAGATCATTGCGACGGTAGCATCCACCGGCGCGAGTCTTGTCCTTTTCGATCACGATCTGACACCGTCCCAGGCCCGCAACGTCGAAGCGCGATTGCCTTGCACGGTCATCGATCGCACCCAACTCATTCTCGACATCTTTGCCCGCCACGCTCGCACGCGCGAAGGGCAGTTGCAGGTGGAGTTGGCACAGCTTGAATATCAACTCCCCCGACTTGCAGGTCGCGGAAAGACCATGTCGCAGACCGGCGGAGGCATCGGAACCCGCGGTCCTGGTGAAACGCAACTCGAGACCGATCGCCGCAAGATCAATTCTCGGCTCGATCGCATCAAGCAGCAGTTGGAGGCCGTCAGGCGCATTCGGCGTCAGCAGCGCGGCAGGCGCGAGGCCGTCCCGGTGCCCACCGTGGCCCTGGTTGGATATACAAACGCCGGCAAATCCACCCTGTTCAACTCGCTTACCGGCGGAGAGGTCCTTGCTTCAGAGCGAATGTTCGCCACACTCGACCCCAAACTGCGTCAGTTGACCCTTCCTTCGCGACGCAAAGTGCTGCTCTCAGACACCGTTGGATTCATCCGAAACCTTCCCCACGCTCTCGTAACTAGCTTCCGCGCAACGCTTGAAGAGGTCGAACGCGCCGAGCTCCTGCTACATGTGCGCGATGCCGCCAGCCCTACGCTGGACGAACAGCGATCCCAGGTGGAGGCCGTCCTGACGGAGCTCGGCGTGATGGACAAACCCACACTGCAAGTCCTGAATAAGATTGATCTGCTGCCCGCGGGATCAGGTATTCAACCGGGCTCTCAAGGAAAGGGGACGATCGCCGTTTCGGCTCTCACGGGCGACGGCCTGGAAGATCTGCTACATGCCATCGACGCTGCATTGACAGCCGATCCGCTCGAATCTGTGGAATTTCGCATTCCGCAGGCTGAAGGTCGAATCCTCGCCGCGCTGGAGCGCGGAGCGACCATCACAAGACAACGATTCGAGGGGAATCTGGTCTACCTTCACGCCATTGGACCGAGTTCTCTATTGGAGCGATACAAGCGTTACCAGCACCGCCACGTGAAGCCACTAGAAGCGGTTCATGATTAACCCCGTAAACAAGTACAGGCCGCCTGATCGGGAGCGGAGGTGGTGTCCCGTTTCACGCGGCCTGCATGACCCGGAATGGGTCTCAGGGTGGTAAGAACATCTTACGCTCGACACGCAAAATGCAAGAAGAAATTATTGAGAAATCGAGCGAGAAAAGCGATTACCGTGCCTACCGGGAGAATCTTCCAGAATTGCTTCCATAACGCGTTCATTCTTTGACTTCCAACTCCCAGCTTTGCTACAAATGAAGGGAGCGAATTGAAAAAATAGGAATGCTTGAGCGGTGCTCGGCAGTAGACAACAGGGCTTGGTTTGCTCCTGGAAGCAACGAGCCTTTACCCCCTCCTGAAGAACCCTAGAATCTCATGGAAATTTTGCATCAACTTGGTGGTCTAGTGCTCGGCTCTGTGCCGACGATGGTCTTTTTTCTGCTGCTGGTAGCAGCGTACGGACCCTTGGTACGCAAGCCTCTCGACAAGACTCTGGCCGAGCGTCGCGCGCGAACCACGGGCGCCGTCGAAAGAGCTCGCACCGCGATTTCCGCGGCTGAGGCCGAGGCCACGGTCTATGAGGAAAAGTTGCGTGCTGCGCGCAGCGAAATGATGGCTGCACGCGAGCGCAAGGTACAGCAGTGGCAGGCGGAGCGAGATCAAGCCGTGAAGAGCGCCCGTGAGGCCGCTCAGACTCGTGTAAATGCAGCGCGGCAGGAGATTGAGGGAATGTCCGCCGGAGCCCGCAAGCAGATTGAAGAGTCGACCGCGCAGCTCAGCGAGCAGATCTTGCGTGCCGTGCTTCCAGCTGGAACCAAGCTCTCGGAGGCGCGCCAATCATGATCTCTCGTCTCTTCACTGCTTCGTTGCGCCGGGTGTTGATCGTTACGCCGGGCCTGTTCTTTGTCCTGTCCATCGCTCAACCCATCTACGCGCAAAGCGCTGCACCAGCTCCGTCGAATCCCGCGAGCGGGCACCAGACAGTCCTGAGCGAGACAGACCAGTACCGGATGTCCGCGCCAGTGGTGAAGATCGGCGCGCTGTTGGGTATGAAGCCAGAGACGGCTGCGAATGTCTTCACAATCTTCAACATTGTTATTTTGTTTGGCGGCATTGGATATGGGTTGTTGAAGGTCCTTCCCAAAACCTTCCGCAATCGCAGCACGGCAATCCAGAAGCATCTGGTGGACGCCCGCACCGCGACCGAAGAAGCCACGGCCAGACTGAGTTCGGTGGAAGATCGGCTCGCCAAACTGGACGATCAAATTGCCGCGATGCGCGCTCAGGCCGAGGCGGATTCCGCGCGAGATGAAGAGCGGATCCTGGCCAGCGTGGAAGACGAGAAAAACAAGATCCTTGCCGCTGCAGAAGCCGAGATTCAGAGCGCAACAACCCTCGCGCGCCGCGACATTCAGAAGTATGCCGCAGAACTGGCAATCGAGCAGGCTGCCCGCAAACTTGTCGTCACCGCGGAGACGGATCGTTTACTGGTGGAAAGTTTTGCTCACAAGCTTGGCGAAGGGAGCAACAACTAATGGCTGCTGTTGATCTTCGTTATGCGCGTGCCCTGGCTGCTGTCATCTCCGACCAAAAACTGAATGTGGTCGCCACGCAAGGGCAGTTAAATGACTTTGTCGACACGCTGGAAGCCAGCGCGGAGCTCCGCGAAGTCCTCGAAAACCCGTCGATCCCGGAGCCGCAGAAGCTCAAGGTGCTCGATGCCATCGCTGCAAAATCCGGCATGAGCAAGACGGTGCGGAATTTCATCGCGGTCATTGCCCATCATCAACGTCTGCACGAGCTGCGCAGCATGGTAGCGGCTTATGCCACGATTGCGGACGAAAACGCCAGCGTCGCCGAGGCTGAAATTGTCAGCGCCCTGCCGCTGGATGAGAAGAACCGCAAGCTCCTTGAGGAAAAGATCTCGACCATGACCGGCCAGCAGCACGTTCATGCCACCTACAGCGAAGACGCAACCTTGCTGGGCGGAGCCGTCGTCACCATAGGATCGACTGTTTACGATGGGTCGATTCGCGCGCAACTACAGCAACTCAAAGCTCGGCTGATTGCGGCCGGAGCGTAGACGCATACGCAACAAGATTTGAAGGATTCGAAGGAAAAGGAACACCATGGCAAAGATTCAGGCAAACGAGATCACCGAACTGCTTCGCCAGCAGATTGAGAACTACGAACAGCGCATCCAGGTGGATGAGATTGGAACGATCATCTCGCTGGGTGACGGTATCGCGCGCATTCATGGGCTCGACAAGGTTATGGCTGGCGAACTGATTGACTTCCCGCACGGCATCTCCGGCCTCGCCATGAACCTCGACGAAGACCAGGTTGGCTCGGTAATTCTCGGCGACTACAGCGAGCTCAAAGAGGGCGATCAGGTTAAGCGCACCGGCAAGATCATGTCCGTGCCAGTAGGCGATGCGTTGATTGGTCGCGTAGTGAATGCGCTCGGCCAGCCTATCGATGACAAGGGACCGATCAACACGAATACCTTCCTCCCCGTTGAGCGGCTCGCTCCCGGTGTGATCTCGCGTCAGTCCGTCACCGAGCCCATGAACACCGGCATCAAGGCCATCGACACGATGATTCCGATCGGCCGCGGACAGCGCGAGTTGCTCATCGGTGACCGCCAGACCGGTAAGACCGCTGTGGCGCTCGACACCATCATCAACTCCGCCAAGAACGACCTGATCTGCATCTACTGCGCCATCGGCCAGAAGCGTTCGTCGGTTGCCAGCGTCGTACAGACGCTAGAAGAGTATGGGGCGATGGCGTACACCATAGTCGTCGCTGCAACGGCCTCTGAGCCTGCGCCCATGCAGTACCTCGCTCCGTTCGCGGCCACCGCGATGGGCGAGTACTTCCGCGACAATGGCAAGCACGCGCTAATCATCTACGACGATCTTTCCAAGCACGCTGCCAGCTATCGCGAGATCTCGCTGCTGTTGCGCCGTCCGCCAGGCCGCGAAGCGTATCCCGGAGACGTGTTCTACCTCCACTCGCGTCTGCTCGAGCGCTCGGCCAAGATGTCCAAGGAGCTGGGCGGCGGTTCGCTGACCGCTCTGCCGATCATCGAGACGCAGGCCGGCGACGTTTCGGCTTACATTCCGACCAACGTCATCTCGATCACCGACGGACAGATCTTCTTCGAGACCGACCTGTTCAACTCCGGCGTTCGCCCAGCCGTCAACGTAGGCCTCTCGGTTTCGCGCGTCGGATTCGCAGCCGCGATCAAGGCCACCAAGCAGGTGGGTTCGACGCTCAAGCTCGACCTCGCGCAGTATCGCGAACTCGCGGCCTTCGCGCAGTTTGGCTCGGACCTCGATAAGGTGACGCAGAATCAGCTCAACCGAGGCGCCCGCTTGACCGAGCTCCTCAAGCAGCCGCAGTTTGCTCCGCTTACCGCGGCACAGCAGGTGGCAATTCTGTTCGCCGGAACGCAGGGCTTGCTCGATGACGTCGAGGTTTCTGATCTCCGCGCCTTCGAAGATGGCTACTATCCGTTCCTCGACTCCGCGCATCCGGATATTCTCGCGGACATCACCAAGAAGAAGGCGTTGGACGACGATCTGCGCAAGCGCATGACCGATGCCATCAACGAGTACAAGCAGGACTTCCTCGCCGCCCGCAAGGAAGCTAAGACCACGGTAACCGCGTAACAGCGCAGCATAAGGACGAATGGCAAACGTACTCGATCTACGGCGACGCATCCGCAGTGTGAAGAACACGCGGCAGATCACCAAGGCCATGAAGATGGTCTCGGCTGCAAAGCTGCGTCGCGCGCAGGAACACGCACTCCAGGCGAGACCCTATGCACAGATGCTCGCAAATGTGCTCCAGTCGCTGGTACGGCGCACCGACCTCTACAACGAAGAGACGGGCGAGATCATGCACCCGCTGCTGGTGGAGCGCGAGGAGAAGAACGTTCTCATCCTCGTGATCGCCGGCGACAAAGGCTTCGCTGGCGGCTTCAACTCCAACATCGGCAAGGCGGCGCAGCGGTTCATCGACGAGCGGCGCGCGATGGGCCAGAACATCGATCTCGAGCCCATCGGCAAGAAGGCGATTGGCCTGTTCAAGAAGCGCTTCCCGATGGCCATCTATGAGCACAAGGAAGAGCTGTACGACAACGATCTTTCCAAGCACATCGAAGATATCCGGCACCGTGCAGCTCCAATCGAAGTCGCTTCCGAACACCCCACGCTGTTGTTGAAGGCGAGCTTCTCGGAAGTGACGGCGGTCGCGAACTCCATTATCACGCGCTACGAACGGGCAGAGATTGACTCCGTCTATATCGTCTTCAACGAGTTCAAGTCCGTGATCTCGCAGCGCGTTGTTGTCGAGAAGTTGCTGCCCATCCGCAAGCTTGGATCCCAGCAGGTCACGGTCCTCGAAGAGATGACCGAGGAGCAAAAAGAAGCCGCGGGTAAGGCTGCCCAGGAATCAGGCGTTTCGATCAACGAGCCGGAAGAGTCCGCCTACGAGCAGGAGGCCAAGAAGTTTGGCACTGCTGACGTCGACTACCTCTTCGACCAATCACCCGAGCGGCTGTTTCGTCACCTCATGCCGCGATACATCACCACGCAAATCTTCCACGCGCTGTTGGAGTCGATTGCGGCGGAACATGCAGCGCGCATGACCGCGACCGACGCAGCTACCAAGAATGCAGGAGAGCTGATCGACAAGCTCTCGCTCACCATGAACCGCTTGCGTCAAGCAGCAATCACCAAAGAGATTATTGAAATCGTTAGCGGAGCGGCTGCACTGTAAGCGCAAACGCGACCGTACGAAAGAGACTTATGGCAGACACACAAAACATCGATAAAAAACCAAACCAGAACATTGGGAAGGTCGTCAGCATCAGCGGCCCGGCCGTTGACATTCAATTCGAAGAGGCGCACATGCCTCCGATCTTCCAGGCGTTGCGGATCGTCAGCGAGGGCTTCGACGTGCCCACGCCGATGGACGTCGTCGTGGAGGTGCAGCAGCATCTCGGCGAAGGTCGCGTTCGTTGCATCGCCATGGTCGCGACCGAGGGTTTGGTGCGCGGCATGAAGGCCATCGACACTGGCGGGATGATCTCGGTGCCT
>Ga0302315_10001498_pt1 | contig 23547 bp, 20 predicted proteins | sample III_Palsa_N3_1_FD_200532 | JGI IMG/M metagenome (GOLD analysis project Ga0302315, IMG submission 200532) | Peat permafrost microbial communities from Stordalen Mire near Abisko, Sweden - III_Palsa_N3_1 | ecosystem: Environmental > Terrestrial > Soil > Palsa > Peat permafrost | place: Sweden...
CTCAAACCAAATGGAATTTTCTAAAATTTCAGCCAGGACTCGTTGGTGGCCATTGTATTGGAGTTGATCCCTACTACCTAGCGCATTGTGCAAAAATGGTCGAACATTCACCGGACGTGATCTTAGCGGGCCGACGCATCAATGAAAGTATGGGTTTTTACATGGCAGAATCGATTCATCGAAGGCTCCAAAAGATCCGGGGCAATACTCCTCTTAACGCACAGATTTTAATGTTAGGCTTAACCTTTAAAGAAAATATTCCTGATCTGAGGAATTCTAAAGTCGTCGATCTTATTCACCATTTAAAAGCCTTCGGACATCAAATAGATATTATTGATCCATTTGCCGATCCAGCAGAGGCTAAAACGCATTTAAATCTTGATTTAAAAACAGATCTCCCAGAAGGCATTGCTTATGATTGTGTGGTTGGAGCGGTTGCGCATCATCCTTATGCAGCATTTTCAGCAGCAGCCTTAGAGACTTTATTAAAGCCCAAAGGGTTAATCGCTGATATTAAAAACATGTGGGCAACACATCAATTTTCTCAAGGTATCGACTATTGGACTTTATAGCACCAGTATCTTCATGAAAAGACTTTTATTTTTAATTTCCGAAGAAAGATATTTTTACACCCACCGTTTTAATTTGGCAAAAGCGGCTATTCAGGCAGGCTTCGAAGTTGCCGTTGCCACCAAAGGCACTCAATATACCGCGGAGTTTCAAGCAGCTGGCATCAGAGTCTTTCCCCTCTCGCATTTTAATCGCGCCAGCATGAACCCTTTCCGCCAGATTTCGCTCATCAAAGAACTCTATCAAGTCTATAAAATTTATCGGCCTCATATTGCCCATCATGTTGCCATGAAACCCGTGCTTTTTGGCTCTTTGATTGCTGCTTTTTTTAAAACACCTAAAATCATTAATGCTTTTCCAGGGTTAGGTTATTTATTTACCGATCTTAGCCCAAAAAAACCACCGCTTAAAAAAAGAATGATCCGATGGTGTATTTGTCGTTTATTTCAATGGATCTTTTTTAGGCTTGATGCAAAGCTTATTTTACAAAATGAAGATGACTTAAAATTACTCGTCGCTTTTCGCTGTATTAATGTCGACAAAACGACACTGATCCGCGGTGCTGGTATCGACACTCAGGCCTTTCCATTCAGTCCTTTTCCACCAGAACCCCCTATTGTCATGACTTGTGTTTCCCGACTGTTATGGGATAAAGGCATCAGAGAGCTAGTAGAGGCAACAAAACTATTATTGGAAAAAAAATACCCCATCAAATTAAAATTGTACGGCGCGATAGATCCTGAAAATCCCAGTGCTATTCCCAAACAACAAATAGAACAATGGCAAACCTTAGGGCTTTTAGAATGGCACGATCATACCCCAGACATCGCTATTGTTTATCAACAGAGCCACATCGCTGTTTTAGCTTCTTATCGAGAAGGGTTGCCAAAATCTTTATTGGAAGCTGCTAGTATCGGTCGCCCCATTGTTACCACCGATGCGCCTGGTTGTCGAGAAGTCGTGCAGCACGGAGTCAATGGTTTATGCGTACCAGTGAAAGACAGCCTTGCCTTAAGCAACGCTTTGATAACGCTCATCGAAGATCCAGCACTGCGAGCAACCATGGGCAGCGCGGGCAGGGACCGCATGGAAAAATATTTTAAGGATTCGCTGATCCATCAACAAACACTAGCACTTTATGCTGATTAGCTTCTGATCCCAACGCCCTTTCTGAGTAAATAAATACAGGTGATATACAACACCACACTCAAACCAATCATGATCGACAACGCAATAGAAACATCAACGTCCGAATAGCCTAACATGCCATAACGAAAAGCATTCACTAAATAAAAAATAGGATTGATATAGGTGATTTTCTGCCAAATCTCCGGCAACAAATCGATAGAATAAAAAACACCGCCTAAATAAGTCAGTGGATTTAAAACAAAGGTTGGCACAATATTAATATCATCAAAATTTCTAGAAAAAATAGCATTAATAAAGCCTGCCAGTGCAAATAAAATCGCCGTGATAACCCCAACGCTAATAGTTAAAAATAAATGCGCAATCTGTAATTGAGTAAAAAAGAGAGAAGTAAGACTCACTAACACTCCAACCAATAAACCCCGCGCGATACCACCCAACACAAAACCCCATAAAATAATATAGTTTGGCAAAGGAGACACCAACATCTCTTCGATATTTCGTTGAAATTTGGCGCCAAAAAATGAGAAGACGACATTGGCATACGTGGCTGTAATCACTGACATCATGATCAATCCCGGCACAATATAGTCAATATATCGAAACCCATTGAGATCTCCAATGCGATTCCCCATCAAGCTGCCAAAGATAACAAAATATAGGGTAATATTGATCACTGATGGCAATAAGGTTTGCGTCCAAATACGAACAAAGCGCGTCACTTCTTTGTGAAGAATGGTATAAAGGCCGATCATATCGAATGTAAATCGCTCAGTCATGTGCAACCTCCGTTGTGATCAAACGAAGAAAAAGCTCTTCTAACCGATTGGTTTTATTTCTCATGCTCATCACTTCAATATGCCGTTCAGAGAGCGCTGAAAAAAGATTGTTTAAATTAACCGTCTTCCCAAAAGAAATTTCAATTGTTTTTTCATCAACAGAAACAATCGTGCAGCCTGAAATCTCCGGTTTTTCTGCCAACGGATATTTAAGATCGAAAATAAAAGTCTCTGTATTTAAGCGTGATAAAAGCTGTTTGACGGTTGTATTTTCGACCATGTTTCCTTGATGAATAATGGCGACTTTTTTACAGAGAGATTCTGCTTCTTCTAGATAGTGCGTTGTTAAAATAATGGTGGTTCCCTGCTCATTTATTTTTTGCAGAAAAGCCCACATGGAACGCCTCACTTCGATATCAACCCCTGCCGTTGGCTCATCTAAAATCAATATTTTAGGCTCATGCACCAAGGCCCTGGCAATCATTAAACGCCTTTTCATCCCACCTGATAATAGTCGTGCTTGGTTGTTACGCTTATCCCAAATACCTAACTGGACTAAGTAATGCTCTGCTTTTTCACGTGCTTGTTTGGGGGGGATCCCATAAAATCCTGCCTGATTAACGACAATATCAATCACTTTCTCAAAAATACTGAAATTAAATTCCTGGGGAACAACCCCAATCTGCGCTTTGGCTTTTTCAACGGCGGTATCAATGCTGTGCCCACCGATAATCACTTCCCCAGCCGTTTTAGTCACGAGGGAGGTAATAATGCCAATCATCGTGGTCTTTCCAGCCCCATTCGGGCCTAATAAGGCAAAAAAATCACCCTGTTCAACTTCCAGGTTGATCCCCTTTAAAGCGACCAAGCCAGAATCGTACGTTTTTTTGAGATTTCGAATCACCAATGCTTTCATGAGATCTATTCAAACACAAAACATCCAAAGCGACAATTTTTTGACTTAAAAATAGATTTTACTGAAGTTAGTTTGCTTTTTAGCATAATTCAGACATTATTAATAGTAACAATGCCCAAATAATGGAAAGAAGCGCACGATGAGTGAATCTGGTCAAAGAGTTCTTTTAGGCGGCCTCGCCAAAAAGCTCATCCAAAAAGAACTGATTAAAGAAGCAGCTGCACTCGCTGCAACTGAACAATCACTCAAACAAAAAAGATCTTTCGTGACCATGCTAGTTGAAAGTAAACAAGTTAATCCAACTCAACTGGCCATTTTCTGTGCCCAAGAATTTGGGATGCCCCTCTTTGATCTCAGCACACTAGAATTAAGAAATATCCCCTACGAATTTATTAACCAAAATTTTATTACCGAATTTCATGCATTGCCTATTTATCGGCGAGGAAATCGTCTTTTTGTGGCTATTTCCGATCCCACTAATTTCACAGCAATGGATGAATTGCGCTATAAAACCAATATGGTCACAGAAGCTATCCTCGTTGAAGAACATAAATTTGCCGATATTCTTGAAAAAGTGCTCTCCACACAGGAAGCAGAATCTTTAGGAAATTTAGAAGACGCCGAGCTAGAAGATCTCGATATTTTAAGTGAAGAAGATGCTTCAAAACTCGTGACCCGGTTAGGTATCTCTAAAGAAGTCGGGGACGCACCTATTGTACGATTTATCAATAAAGTTATTTTAGATGCGGTGAATATGGGTGCATCAGATTTACATTTTGAACCCTACGAAAGAATGTATCGCGTGCGTTTTAGATATGATGGTATTCTCTACGAACATGCCTCTCCTCCTGTCAATATTGCTGCTCGTTTTGCTGCGCGCATTAAAGTGATGGCAAGACTAGATATTTCCGAAAAAAGACTCCCTCAGGATGGTCGTTTTAGGATCCGTATTTCTGCCACAAAAGCCATTGATTTTCGAGTGAGCACCTGCCCAACCATTTTTGGTGAAAAAATAGTCTTGCGGGTTTTAGATCCTAGCAGTGTTAAGCTCAGTGTTGATCTACTTGGTCTCGAACCATTCCAAAAAGAATTATTTTTAAACGCTATCAAAAAACCGCATGGCATGGTGCTAGTCACAGGCCCGACCGGTAGCGGGAAAACAGTTTCTCTTTATACCGCCTTAAATTCTTTAAATACTTCTCGATCCAATATCTCGACCTGCGAAGATCCAATAGAAATAAACTTACAAGGAATTAATCAGGTTAACGTTAATGCTAAAGCAGGCTTATCGTTCGCAACGGCTTTACGAACCTTCTTAAGACAAGATCCCGATATTATCATGGTCGGTGAAATTCGAGACGTTGAAACTGCAGAGATCGCGGTTAAAGCTGCTCAAACAGGGCATCTTGTGTTATCTACACTGCATACTAACAGCGCATCCGACACAGTGATGCGTCTCATTAACATGGGTGTTCCATCTTATAATACAGCGACTTCTATCCTCTTGGTGATCGCCCAACGTTTAGCGCGAGTTCTGTGTACTCACTGCAAAAAAAGAGTGGACACACCAGAACCTGCTCTCATCAAACTCGGATTTTCTCTTGAAGAAATTCCCCAGCTAAAATTATACGGTCCGAATGGCTGCGATAGATGTAAAGAAGGATATAAGGGTCGTACAGGTATTTTTGAAATACTAGAAGTCTCTCCTACTGTGAGTACGATTATTTTAAACGGCGGAAACCCAATCGATATTTACAAGCAAGCCGTGAGTGAAGGGATGTGGGATCTCAGAAAATCGGGATTAGAAAAGGTCAAAGCCGGCGTGACTAGTATTGAAGAACTCTACCGTATTACTAAAGATTAATCTTAAGGAAAAAAGATGCCTAGCACTCCCGCAAGTAAAACGTCGAATAAAATTGTTAGAAGCAATCTTTATATTTATACCGGTATTGATAGAAAAAACGAAAGGATCAGTGGTGAACTGACTGCTATTTCTCTTGCTCAAGCAAGAGGTATGTTAATCACCCAAGGGATTAGCATTATCCGTCTTAGGAAAAAAACCGCCTTTTTTTCATTCGCCAGACGGGTCAAGTCTCAAGAGATTACCCTTTTTACGCGACAAATGGCTACGATGTTAATGGCAGGCATCCCGCTCGTACAAGCATTAAATATCATCAATGAAACAACACCAACCAGTCCGCTGGGTGCTCTCACCCGAAAAATTCGCTTGGATATTGAAGGCGGCAGCTCCTTTTCTTTTGCTCTAAAAAGAAATCCTGAGTATTTTGACCATTTGTTTTGTAATCTAGTCGATTCAGGCGAACAATCAGGAACACTAGAGACCATGCTAGATCGAATTGCGACTTATAAAGAAAAAACAGATTCCCTAAAAAGAAAAATTAAGAAAGCGATGTATTACCCTATTGCTGTTGTGCTGGTTGCTGTGATAGTCACCTGTATTTTATTAATTAAAGTTGTCCCAACTTTTCAAGAACTATTTGCCAGCTTCGGTGCAAAACTACCGCCTTTTACCCAGTTTATTCTGGATATTTCCATCGCTTTAAGAACCCATGGGCTTAGCGTTTCCATCATACTGATTGCCGCGATTTTTGGCATCATGCACTGGCACAAGAAAAGTATTGCCTTTCAACACTTTACACAAATTATCTCTTTAAAACTACCCGTTTTTGGTAGCATCATCCGCAAAACAATTTTAGCCCGTTTTTCGCGAACATTAGCGACAACATCGGCAGCGGGTGTGCCACTCATCGATGCACTCGATGCTGTCGCAAAAGCCTGCGGCAATGTTCTATATGCAAACGCCATTTATCAGATTAAAGAAGGGATTTCTACCGGTCAACAAATGCGACTTTCCATGAAAAAAACCAATATGTTTCCTGTGATGATCGTGCAAATGATAGGTATTGGAGAAGAAGCCGGAAATTTAGAAACGATGTTAGCAAAAGTCGCTGGTATTTATGAAGAAGAGGTTGATGCGGCTGTTGATGGATTGACAACGCTATTGGAACCCTTGATCATGGTTTTTTTAGGAGTGATTGTCGGGGGGCTCGTCATTGCCATGTACTTACCTATCTTTAAATTAGGCTCGGTGGTGTAAAATGGAACTAAATTTTTTATTCCCTTTTTATGTCGGTCTGCTAGGTCTCTTAGTCGGCAGCTTCCTCAATGTTGTGATTTTAAGGCTGCCAAAAGCATTACTCAATACCACTGAAGAAACAGATCAAACTTCTCATTTTTCTTTATTACTCCCCTGCTCTCATTGCCCTCAATGCCTGCATCCTATTGCATGGTATGATAATATCCCTCTCTTTAGTTTTCTTTGGTTAGGCAGAAAATGCCGCCATTGCCAACAGCCTATCTCATGGCGTTATCCTGCCATCGAGGCTTTGACGGCATTATTATCTTTTTGGGCTGCCTATCACTTTGGTTTTCACTTAACCACCCTAGCTAGTCTCTTGTTGATTTGGGCGCTTATTGCTTTATCTTTTATTGATCTTGATCATACCTTTTTGCCAGATGATATTACTTTTCCAGTGTTATGGCTGGGATTATTGTTTAATGCTTTCGAGGTGTTTACATCTCCAACCGCAGCCATTCTAGGGGCAGCAGGCGGTTATGGTATTTTATGGTCTGTCTATTGGATCTTTAAATGGATCACCCACAAAGAAGGAATGGGTTATGGCGATTTTAAATTGCTTGCCCTATTGGGCGCGTGGTTAGGATGGCAAACACTACCACTTATTATTTTATTGTCTTCGCTACTAGGTTCAATCATTGGCTTAACACTGATTGTGTTTAAAGGAAAAAATAAACATTCTGCGATTCCTTTTGGCCCTTTTCTAACACTGGCGGGCTTTGTGGCATTACTGTGGGGCCCTCAAATTAACCAACTGTATCTGCAACTCATTTTTCAATAAGACGACATTATCATGTTGATTGGCTTAACAGGTGGCATCGGCAGCGGTAAATCAACCGTTGCTAGTTTTTTCCGTGCACTCGATATCCCCGTGATCGATTCTGATCTCATTGCGCATCAATTATTGACGCCTGCTTACCCTACTTTTAAGACAGTCTTGCAACACTTTGGGGAAATCATTATTGACAAACAAGGGATCATTGATAGAACTGTATTACGAACACTTATTTTTCAAGATCCAAAAGAGCGCCAATGGTTGGAAACAATCCTCCATCCTCTGATCAGACAAGAAATTTTAAGGACAGCCTCTGCGCTTTCTAGTCCTTATGCACTGGTTGAAATTCCACTCTTAATTGAAGCGAAATTTGAAGATTTAGTCGATCGCATCTTAGTGATAGACTGCTCTGAAGCGCTGCAAATAACCCGCACGAGCTTAAGATTTTCATTCACCCCAGATGGAGTCTTAGCTATTATCAAAACCCAAGCCCACCGTTCTGTTCGATTGGCAAAAGCTCATGATGTGATTGAAAATGAGGGAAGCTTAGAGGATCTTAAAATTAAGGTAAAAAACTTACACCGATATTATCTGCAACTTAATAATCAATCTATCTAAATAAAACAAACCATTCGACAAACAAGCTACATCTGTTATATTGACTGCATGTCAAGCTTGATTATATACGAACAGCCGCTAAACGAGCGAGTTAGGGCCTTTCTGAGGATTGAACACCTATTCTCAGAGGTCGATCACTTTCGCACTAACCGCACTGTCTGGGATAGCCACGCCAGCGTCTCTAGTTTCATTGAGATATGGTCTATCTTAGACCGCTCAGATATCCGAGGCGAACTGCTAAAAGAGCTTGATAAACATATTCACAGCCTGTCAAAACTACTGGATACCCCAGGTGTTGACCGCCTCCAACTTGATCGCACCTTGCAAGAGCTAACAACACATCAACACAAAATGCAGCTTCTTCCGAGTAAAATGGGTAGCGGCATCCGTGACAATGATTTATTGAATAGTGTGCGCCAGCGGACCATGATTAATGGGGGCACTTGTGGCTTTGATATTCCGGCTTATCACTACTGGCTAAACCAACCTGTTTCTGTGAAAGCAGATTGTTTGTCTCGATGGTTAGCTGAAATCAACCCGATTAAACAAGGGATCCAGCTTTTACTAAACCTCATTCGAAGTAGCGCTTTTTTTGAGAACGAAACAGCTGTTGCGGGTTTTCATCAACGTTCACTCGATACTCAACACCCCTGCCAATTATTGCGGATTGCATTACCCACAGAATCGCAGGTTTACCCGGAAGTCAGTGGGAATAAACATCGCGTCAATATCCGGTTCTTAGGCTATTCAGAATCTAATCGACCCAAGCAGATTGCCTACAACTTAGCCTTCGATATCAGCTGCTGTATCATCTAGCTCGATAATCTATTAGAAGATGGCGTCCCCAAGGGGATTCGAACCCCTGTTACCGCCGTGAAAGGGCGGTGTCCTAGGCCTCTAGACGATGGGGACAAGACGCAATCATTTGCTGGTGGAGCTAGGCGGGATCGAACCGCCGACCTCTTGCATGCCATGCAAGCGCTCTCCCAGCTGAGCTATAGCCCCCTACAGACACCTGGGGGAAAACGAATCCTACAAGGCTACACCCTTATCTGTCAAGCCCTGAAATCGTGAAACCTCTCCTTTCTAAAATATCGGCAAGACCCTTTTCATTACTCAAAAGAACCGTTAAGATATCGTCATCATTCAAGGTCCCAACTGAATTAAATAATGATGATCAAATTATTGAAAAATCCCGTTCTTCTTGTTTTATCGTGCATCTTTATTTTTTGCTTGGCGACTGCTATCTCTCAAGTGCCTTATAAAGACCTAAATTTTCTATTTTTAAAAGAACATCAATTTAACTTTCTACTCGTCGTTGGCATTTTTAGCTTAAATTTGTTCTTGGTAGCGTTTCGTCAATTTTTAATTTACAAGCAGTTTCACTGTTTATTGCCCTACCACCAAGTATTGCGCGCCTCTCTTTCAGGCCAAGTGTGCGGTTTATTTTTTCTGCCACTCCTCAGTAATATTTTGGGACAGGGATTTCAGCTGAAAAAAACAGCTATTCCTCCCGGTCTTACGGCAGTTACCTCTATTTATGAACGTTTTTTAATGGCAGGCATTGGTATACTGTTGGCCTTGATGAGCCTTATTTACTTAAACCCTTCATTTTTAAATAATCTTTCCTCTTTGTCTATTCCGGCCATTCATCTCTTTATTCCCTTTTTTCTAATAGGAACCATTGTTTTCATCCGCGTTTTTTTCGCCAAAAAATCCCTATTAACGCCTATTTTTTCTCTCAGAAACATCCTGTACTTTACCTATACCATACTCTGTACACTCACGAGTTGGGGGTTAATGTCGTTGGCATTTTCCATTCTTATTTTAAGTGTAAATCCCGAAGCCTCCGTGTCAATGGCTCTCTCGGCAAGTCTGATAGTCAGTTTTTTAGCAAGCCTTCCCATCAGCCCAAATGGATGGGGTATCAGAGAACTTGCTGCTGTTAAACTCTTCCCCCTGGTAGGGCTAACAACCGCTGATGCGCTCGGTGTTTCTGTCAGCATTGGGTTAATTGCTTTAGCCACAGTACTATTGGTCGGAAGTGCTACCTTGGTTATCATTCAGAAATTTCAATCCAAGGAGCTTAGCCTCGCCTCATCCTCCATGCCAAATCGCTCTCTGGTTAACCTTGAAAATAAAGCCATTATTTTTTTAACCATTGCTACCGCTGTTAGCATTTTTTTTCAGATAAAACTAGAAGTTCAACAGTTCCTTATCAATGTCAACCTAGCAGACATTTTTGCCCTGACCGGGTTGGCTATCGTTATTTTAAATTATTTTTTACTCAAACAAAAACCTACCATAGATTTGCCTTTTTTTAAGCATTTTTTGTATGCTTCTCCTGTTGTTTTTCTATTGGCGTTTCTCGTTGGCTGGTATAAATTCGGCTTTATTCCCTGGGCATTCTATAGTAAATTTTTAGGGTGGTTTGTTATCATAGGCTATGTTGCTTTAGGCAGTTTATTCTCAAAAATCCAAGGAGAACAAGGCCTAAAAAGATTGATTTCTCTGATGAGCTTAACGCTGTTTGTTATTGTTGCCTACCACTTTTTTTTATTTTTCTCATTCCGATATCAGCTCCTACCAAGCGAATTTCTTTCAGGGGACTATTCGGCTGCACTAGGATTACAAGGATATGCGCTAAATCGAAATTCTTTTTCCTTTCAATTGTTAACCATGATTGTCTTACTCCATATCACACTCAATTTTCATGAGAAAGCGAAACCACAGAACACAATCTATTGGATGTTAGCTATTTTTTATTGTGGTATTTTCTTTACTTTTTCTCGCGCAGGGTTAATCACTTTACTCATCTTATTCACCGGTTTATTGTTAACAAAGTCTATTAAGCTAGATCAGCTAAAACGCCTACTTTTTCCAGTGACCCTTTGCATGACTTTTTTTCTTTCATTTGGTTATATCCTTGATCTGCTGCAATACTTGATCCAAAGTTTTCAAACTTTGATGGAAAGTTCGACCCACTTTAGTCACAGACCTCATCATCCTGTAACCTTATATTCGACTGCCGAGTCAAATCATGAACGATTTTATACGATGTTCGAAGGCCTGAAAATGTGGCTTAAAAGTCCATTTTTTGGGGAAGGTTTGGGTAGTTTTATGGCACAAGAACAGGCCATTAACCAACGTCCTCTAATTATTCATAATACTTTTATCTGGCTATTGGCCGAATTTGGCCTCATCGGCTCGTCCATTTTTATTATTTTTGGGCTAAGTATATTCCGTTATCTTTATCAAAAAATTTCGCGTTATTTAACAGAAAAACCAACCTTCAATGATGGTATTTTACTGGGTATTGTGATTGTTTTCGTCATGATGAGCCTCGTCCATGAAGTTTTATACCAAAGAATATTTTGGTTAACGCTCGGGTTGATAGCCATCCAACACCCGACCAAGCCGCTCCAAAACACGTAGTTTCCCCATTAATTCCAAAGTCACATCAATCGATGGGGAGGTTGTCCCTCCCGTCACCGCAACGCGCAATGGTTGCGCTAATTTACCCAGTTTTATCCCAAGCGCTTCGGTTGTTTCAACAATCGCCTCGTGAATTTCAGACGCTATCCAGGTAGAAACATCCGTCAATCGAGTTCGAAGGACTAAAAGGGCTGCTAGACTTTCCATATTTAAATGCTGACTTTTAAGACTGGGATCAATTTCTGTCAGATCCTGATAAAAGAAAGCACTTTTTTCGGCCATTTCAACCAACGTTTTTGCCCTATCTCGCTGGGCGATCACGATTTTTTCTAGCGAAGGTCCCTCTGTTGTATCAATATTTAAGACAGCAAATTGCGGCGTTAAATGCTTTACAATTGTTTCTACTGGTAAATTTTTAATATAATGCTGATTCAACCATAATAATTTTTCGGGATTAAAAGCAGCAGGCGCTTTATTCACCTGGTCTAGTTTAAAATATTGGATCATCTCTTCCCGTGAAAAGATCTCTTGATCTCCATGAGACCAACCGAGACGCACCAAATAATTTAATAAGGCTTGCGGCAAAATCCCTTCTGTCTGATATTGCTGCACACTGACAGCGCCATGCCGTTTCGACAATCGTTTTCCATCACTCCCTAAGATCATCGGAATATGCGCATAAATCGGTAAATCGGCATTCAATGCCTTTAGAATATTAATCTGCCGAGGTGTATTATTTAAGTGATCATCGCCTCGGATCACATGCGTAACTTTCATGTCCCAATCATCGACCACCACGGTAAAATTATAAGTCGGGGTTCCATCCGAGCGAACAATGATGAGATCATCTAGTTCTGCATTTTGAACGACGACTTCTCCTCGCACACAATCTTGAATCACCACTTCGCCAACGAGTGGATTACGAAATCGCAACACAAACGACGCATCTTTCCGTGTGTCTAACGCATCACGACAGTGCCCATCATAACGAGGTTTTTCTTTATGAGCTGATTGTTCTTCTCGTAATTTTTCTAAACGCTCTTTGGAGCAATAGCATCGATAGGCATCTCCTGAAGCGAGTAGCTGATCAGCAACCGCACGATAGCGATCAAAGTGTTTCGTTTGATAAAAAGGACCCTCATCCCAGCCAAGATCTAACCACGCCATTGCTTCTAAAATAGCGTCTACTGCCTCAGGAGTCGAACGTTCTAAGTCGGTATCTTCAATACGTAAAATAAATTGGCCCCCTGTTTGGCGCGCAAATAACCAAGAATATAATGCTGTGCGAGCACCACCGACATGTAAAAAGCCCGTGGGACTTGGCGCAAAACGTGTGCGAACACTCATGTGATCTGCCTTTTTAACCTAATTTAAAGTGAGTGGATTTTAGCACGCGAATATTTAGTTTAACAACTATGTTGACAATTTCCCCCAACTCCGGTGAAAATAACCCCCTAGTTTCATGTTTGGCTATGTAGCTCAGTTGGTTAGAGCGCGGCACTCATAATGCTGAGGTCGGTGGTTCGAGTCCACCCATAGCCACCCTATCTCCTCACACATGGACCATCAAAATGCAAACAGTTTATATTAAAACCCATGGCTGCCAGATGAATACTTATGATTCTTCGCGCATCCTCGATCTCTTAAAGAAAACACATGATCTAAACCCTGTTGAGACGCCAGAAGAAGCCGATCTCATTTTATTGAACACTTGCTCTATTCGAGAGAAAGCCCAAGAAAAAGTTTTTTCAGAACTCGGCGTTTTTCGATCGTTAAAAGAAAAAAATCCTGCGCTCTTAATTGGGGTGGGTGGCTGTGTAGCAAGTCAAGAAGGTGCAGATATCTTAAAAAGAGCGCCTTACGTCGATATTATTTTTGGTCCCCAAACGCTCCATCGATTACCGAACCTAATTGCAAGTGCGACTAAAACACGTAGCCCACAAGTGGATATTTCATTTCCGTTAATTGAAAAGTTCGACTCACTTCCTTTACCAACAGCGCATGGCCCTGCAGCTTATGTTTCTATTATGGAAGGTTGCAGTAAATATTGTACCTATTGTGTTGTACCGTACACACGTGGGGAAGAAGTCAGTCGTGCATTCGATGATGTCCTGCACGAAGTGCACACTTTAGCACAACAAGGGGTGCGTGAAGTGACTTTGTTGGGACAAAATGTCAATGCCTATCGCGGAAAAATGCATAATGGCGACATAGCCGATCTGGCCTTAGCCATCACTTATATCGCCGAGTTCGAAGATATTTTACGCATTCGTTTTATGACTTCTCACCCTGTTGAATTTAGTGATCGTTTAATACAAGCCTATCGAGATATTCCTAAATTATCAAATCATCTCCATCTGCCTGTGCAAAGTGGATCTGATCGCATTTTGAGCCTCATGAAACGAGGTCATACCGCCTTACAATATCGAGAAAAAATTCAAAAATTAAGAGAAGCGCGCCCTGGTATTAATATTACCTCCGATTTTATTGTCGGTTTCCCCGGCGAAACAGAAGAAGATTTTCGAGCAACACTCCAGCTGGTCGCAGACATCCAGTTCGATCAATCTTTTAGTTTTATCTATAGCCCAAGACCTGGAACACCTGCTGCCAATTTACGAGACAACGTGCCTTTAGCCGTCAAAAAAGAACGCTTACAAATCCTACAAACCCAACTCTCAGCACAGACTGTCAAGATTAGTCAGCAAATGCTAGGAACAGAGCAGATCGTCCTTGTCACTGGCCCCTCGAAGAAAAGTCCTGAAATACTGTCTGGAAAAACAGATAATAACCGCTTTGTGAACTTTGCCGGCCACGCGCCAATTGGCAGTTTAACCACGGTTGAGATCACCGGGGCGACAAATCACATTTTACACGGGAAATGGGTAGCCTAATAGTGAATTCCGGGTTATGCTTAAAATCAGGCAGCCAAGAAATACCGCAAGGACGGTTTAGTTATCTAGTTTGAACGAACCACAACAGACGATTGATTTCACCTTAACCCCAGTGGATAACCACCGGCTGGCTATTCTCTGTGGCCACTTCGACGAACACCTCAAACAAATTGAACATCGACTGAATATTGAAATCACCAACCGTGGTCATGCCTTTCATTTGATTGGCGTGGAAAAAGATCTTCAAACAGCCAGCCGAGTCTTAAAATATCTCTACCAAGAAACGACGAGAGAGAAAGAATTAGCCCCTATCCAAATTCATCTCGCGCTACAACAGTTTGGCGTCACGGGGAACGCACCTGAAGAAACCGACCCAGCGGGAAATCCCCCCATCAAAATGCGTAGTAAACAGATCAAAGCCCGCACACCTAACCAAAAACACTATATTGAAAACATTTTGTCGCATGATGTTAACTTTGGCATTGGTCCAGCTGGCACAGGTAAAACTTTTTTAGCGGTTGCCACAGCTGTTTCTGCCCTAGAACAAGATAAAATTCGACGGATTATCCTTGTTAGACCTGCAGTAGAAGCAGGCGAACGATTAGGATTTTTACCAGGCGATCTGGCTCAGAAAATTGATCCTTATTTACGCCCTTTATACGATGCGCTCTATGAACTCTTAGGGTTTGAACGTGTTGCGAAATTATTAGAACGCCAAGTGATTGAAATTGCTTCTTTGGCTTATATGAGAGGCCGTACTTTAAATGACTCTTTTATTATTCTCGATGAAGCTCAAAACACCACTATCGAACAAATGAAAATGTTTTTAACACGACTTGGCTTTAGCTCGACTGCAGTGATTACGGGCGATATTACGCAGATTGATCTGCCAAAGGGCAAACAATCGGGGTTAAAGCATGTCCTTAAAATGTTACAAACCATTCCGCGAATAAGTTTTACTTTTTTCCAATCCAGCGATGTGGTGAGACATCCGGTAGTTCAAGAAATTATCGAAGCTTATGCAGCCTTCGAAAAAAACCAGTACCCTGCCGGAGATCCTGATGAGTATTGAATTAGAATTACAGATTGCAAGCAATATAAAAACCCTACCCCATCCGGCCCAATTTCGAGAATGGATAAGCGTTACACTCTTTCAGCGACTCGATACGGCAGAATTAACTATTCGGATTGTCGATGAAGAAGAAGGCGCTGCCTTAAACGAACAATATCGAGAGAAACAAGGGGCTACTAACGTTTTATCTTTTCCTTATCAACCTATGCCTGGTGTCGCTAGCAGGCTTCTTGGTGATATTGTTATTTGCGCACCTATTGTGGAAAAAGAAGCAGAAGAACATAACAAACCTTTAATTAGCCATTGGGCCCATATGGTTATCCACGGCACCCTACATCTGCTGGGTTATAATCACGAAGTTGAATCCGAAGCGATTGAAATGGAAACTTTAGAAACAGCGATTTTATTACAATTAGGCTTTGAACCCCCTTACGGAGAAAAATTCGACGCATGAGTGAAGAATTACAAAACCCACAACCAGCAACTCGTTCTTGGTTAGACAAAATCACACAAATGATCTCGGGTGAACCTCGTGATCGCAACGAATTAATTGAAGTTATTCGCGATGCTGCCGAAAGACATTTGCTGGATCTAAATTCGCTCGGGATGATCGAAGGTATTTTACAGGTGCCGGAATTACGCGTACGAGACATCATGATCCCCCGCTCTCAAATGGTCGTGATCGAACAAGATATGCCGCTAGAACAAATTTTACCCATTGTGATCACCACCATTCACTCTCGATTCCCGGTGATTGGAGAAAATAAAGATGAAATATTGGGTATTTTATTAGCCAAAGATTTACTGAGCTTTACTTTTGGTCATCATGCTAAGCCTTTTAATATTCGCGATGTTTTGCGCCCTGCTGTCTTCGTTCCCGAAAGTAAACGCTTAGATGTGTTATTACAGGAATTTCGGCATAATCATAATCATATGGCCATTATTGTCGATGAATATGGCGGGATCACAGGATTAGTCACGATTGAGGACGTTTTAGAACAAATCGTCGGTGATATTGAAGACGAATACGACACAGATGACGATAAACCGATTAAACAATATAATGAAAATGCCTATGCCGTCAAAGCCTTAACACCCATGGAAGATTTCAACGACTATTTTCATTGTGCGCTCAATGGCAAAGATGTCGATACGATTGGGGGCTTTGTCACCCGTGAATTTGGACATTTACCCAAACGCGGTGAATCTGTCGATATTCAAGGCTTTAAATTTAAAGTCTTAAGAAGCGACAAAAGACGATTACACTTATTGCAAGTCGTTCCTCAAAAATAACTTAACCCTTACCTTTTGTCCGGGTATGGTTAGGTTTTGCATTTTGCTCGATAAAATCGATGATTTTACTGGCCACATCAATCCCTGTTGTCGATTCAATGCCTTTTAAGCCTGGAGAAGAATTCACTTCTAAAACAGCAGGACCATGTTTAGAGCGAAGAATGTCAACACCCGCCACATTTAATCCCATAATGCGTGCTGCCCGCACAGCCGTTTTACGTTCTTCTGGGCTAATTTTAACGGTACTACTAGTGCCTCCGCGATGTAAATTAGACCGAAATTCCCCTTCTTTTGCCTGTCTTTTCATGCTAGCCACCACTTTGCCACCCACCACAAAACATCGAATATCGCTGCACTCTGCTTCTTTAATAAATTCTTGCACTAAAATATTGACCTTGAGGCCTGTAAACGCATCGATGACGCTTTCAGCTGCTTTCGGTGTCTCGGCTAAGACCACTCCCATGCCCTGAGTGCCTTCCAATAATTTGATCACTAAAGGACTGCCACCCACGATTCGAATAAGATCTTGAGTGTCATCTGGTGAGTGCGCAAAACCAGTCACCGGTAACCCAATGCCTTTACGGGCCAGCAATTGCAGCGATCGCAATTTATCGCGCGAACGAGAAATAGCCACCGACTCATTGACCGGGAAAATACCCATGATTTCACACTGACGTAAAACGGCTGTTCCATAAAAAGTGATTGACGCACCAATTCTGGGGATCACCGCATCAAATCCCTTCAATTCCCGTCCTTTATAATGAATAGACGGTTTATGGGATGCAATATTCATATAACAGCGTAATGTGTCGATCACTTCAATGTGATGTCCTCGCGCATGCGCGGCTTCCACTAAACGTTGTGTGGAGTAAAGCCTCGCTCGTCTAGATAAAATGGCAATTTTCATCGGCTCTTACTCCCAAAATAATCCCCAATCACAAAAGACGCAATGGGTAACAAACCAGTTTGACAGATATCCAGCAAGGTTTCTCCACACGCCCGTTGATAGATCCAAATACCAATACTGATAATCGAAAAAAGAAAAATTCCTCTTAAGATCCATCTGGCAAATTGTAGTTTATCTCCTGGAGAAACGGTTTCTGCCTTTAAATTAAGGCCTTCTTGCTCCTCCCCCCAATATTGAATATCCGTTCCATTTTTCTGAGTATTCATGCTCCATCATCCTTAAATTATTCCCTCGATTCACCCGCTCCATAGTCTTTGCTAAATCCAGGAACTAACAATTCTTGTTGTTCTCCTTTAGCATTAACAATGAAAACCTTTCCGCCTTCACTGAGAGTTGATGTCAATACATCGATCACATCAACCGCCAGTTTGATGGCTGTTGTTCGGTTCGGTAAATCGCCTAATGTTTGGATGCGCTGCACTTTGTTTAGCGTTTTATCACTGATGTTCATCTGTACCAAATGTTTAGTCATGACTGGTACCTCCCTGTTTCCTAGCTGCCTTTCTCATAACTACAGTAAAGCATTATAGGAATATAATTTCATAATGACAACATCATTATATAAAAATATCAGTTTTTTGATGGATTAATGAAAAAGAGCGCTAGTTAAAGCGCTCTCTGTCAATGGCCTGATGACAACCAAGACTTAGTGTTTACTGCTATTCTTTCGAACTAGAACACTCTCTGGCTTTACAGCCAAACCAGATAATTTAGCTGTTTTAGCATCAATGTGCTTCGTGAACTCGTGTCCTTTCACATCTAATTCCAATACAGCCTGCTTAAGTTCTGCAAGATTTCTTAACACCACCGTTTTCTTCGGCTCATTCTTCTTTGCAAACATCTTAAGACTACTTACCAGCCCTTTACTTTTTTCGCTTTTGATTTCAGCCTTCTCATACCGTGTCATTTCCGTTTCGATCTCTAATAATAACTGGTATTTTCTTTTTAAATTTTCTATCTCCACTTGAACATGGCCACTCAATATTTCCATTTCATCTGCAGAATTAATATTATTACGCTGAGGAATAATATACATCAACTCCTCAACCTTCAAGCTATTTTTGCTTGGAGTATAAACTGCAACAGAAGGTCTGCGTTCAGCAGCCGCATCTATAAATACTTCTGATTTTCGTGGGCTTTCTAATTTTTTCTCTTCTACTGAGGCATCTCGTCTCAAACAATTCATCGCCGTTCGCGCCCGCTCAGCTTCTTCGCCCTTTATTAAACTTAATACGTGATCAATATTTAACCCCTGAAGATCAAGTTCTTTTATGATGCGAGGAAAAGCCGCCAAGACTGCTTCAAGCCCTTTGCGCTTCATTAACAGTTCCAATTCAGTTAAATTTTCTTTAACTGCCTCCATCCTTTGATGTTCAACAGCCCCCTTACTTTTCTCAATCGTTTTTAGTGTCTGAGGATCGAGCCTAGACAGCAAATAACCCTTATGATTAGGATTGCTTAAAAAAGATCTTAATTGAGTTATTAATATCATTACATCAATATTTTCTTTATTTGCTGCCATAATCATGCACTCCCCATCATTCTGTAATATCACGCTAAGTGAATTTCTTTTTACTATTCAATGAGAGAGAGGATTCGATAAAAAGTTCAATGCTATTAACCTTCCATTGCTATTTACCCTGACAAGTGCTTTAATTTTCCTCAATATCTCTTTGATTTTTATGGATTTCATCAACCGTGTTTGTTAATTTACGAACTTTTTACACGATAGCCTTCTTGTCCGGCGCGGCCCTACCCCTGGCCTTTGCTCCCTTTAATATCTGGATCATCGCCATTTTATCGCCTGCCGTCCTACTCTGGATTTGGCAAAGCTATTTTGTCTGGCAGCGAGAAGCTTTTTGGGCGGGCTTTTTTTATGGACTAGGGATGTTCGGTGTTGGCGTGTCTTGGGTCTTTATTAGTATCCACCGCTATGGCAACACTGAGATCCCACTGGCAGTAGGTCTAACTTCTCTGCTGGTTATTGGACTCTCTCTCTTTATCGCGATTCAAGGTTATGTCTTAAAAAAACTCTTTAGAGGCTCTAGCACTGCTTTTTTACTCTGCGGTTTTCCCAGTTGTTGGGTGCTGTTTGAGTGGGTAAGAGGTTGGCTCTTCACCGGTTTTCCTTGGTTGTATTTAGGCTATAGTCAATTGACCACGCCCTTAGGCGGTTATGCGCCCATTTTAAGTGTGTATGGAGTTTCTCTGGCAGTGGCTTTAAGCAGTGGGATCCTCATTGCACTCATTTTTGGTACTCAAAAAACCCGCATCACAGCTGCAACAACTTTGGTCCTGTTATGGGGCATTGGGTTTCTCTTACATCTTCAACAATACACAACAGCTTCTCCCCGCCCTTATACGGCGAGTTTAATTCAAAGCAATGTTAAGCCTTCAGACAAATACACCCAACCTGAGCCGCTTTCCAGTGTTGAAAAACTCTATGGTGGACTAACCGAATCTGCCTGGGGTTCAGACATTATTCTCTGGCCTGAAGGGGCGATTCCGGTGCCTTTACCCGTGTCAAAACCCTATATCGATAATCTCCAGATCATCGCTGGCATTTATCACTCAACACTCATCAGTGGCATTATTAGTGTCGACGAAGCAGGTCATTATTTTAATTCTTTGGTAACGATTGGAAATGGCAGCGGTACTTATCATAAACAACACTTATTACCTTTTGGAGACTATGTCCCTTTTCAAACATGGCTAAGAGGTTTTATTGATTTTTTTGATCTGCCCATGTCGAGTTTTAATAGCGGCCCTGAAGAACAATCACTGCTTCACGCTGGCGATTTGTTATTAGATCCGTTGATTTGCTACGAGATTGCCTTTCCAACGCTGGTTCGAACAACGCTGAGAGACGCGAATGCTATTATTACGCTCAGCGAAGATGGCTGGTTTGGTGAATCGTTAGGCCCTCATCAACACTTACAAATTGCCCAAATGCGCGCACTCGAAACAGGTCGTTATGTTCTGCGTGCAACCACGAGTGGGCTGACAGCCATTATCGACGACAAAGGTCGTGTGACGACTATGGCCCCTCCCTTTCAAGCGACGGCTCTTAAAGGTTCTTTCCAAAGTATGACCGGAGAAACACCCTGGGTGACCATCGGATTATGGCCTTTGCTGATCCTGTTATGGGCAGCTTTTATTGGGCCACGATACTTTAGCCGAACTGCTTAAATTATCTTAATTTTAAAGATTGTCGGTTCAAAATAACTTTGTTATTCTCCCTAATAGTCCTTAAATTTTACCTTCAATACGCGGAATTTCATGGAATCTCACTATCATCCTAAGACAATCGAGGAAGCAGCTCAACGCTACTGGCAAACTCACCAGACTTTTAAAGCGGTCGAAAACACCACCCAAGAAAAATTCTACTGTTTAAGTATGTTTCCTTACCCAAGTGGTAGTCTGCACGTGGGCCATGTGCGGAATTATACCATTGGTGATGTGATCAGCCGTTATCAGCGCATGCAAGGAAAAAACGTTCTACACCCGATTGGGTGGGATGCCTTTGGACTCCCGGCAGAAAATGCCGCGATTAAACATCAAGTCCCACCTGCACAATGGACCTATCGAAATATTGAACTCATGAAAACCCAATTTAAACAAATGGGTTGTGCCTACGATTGGGATCGCGAATTGGCCACTTGTACTCCCGATTATTACCGTTGGGAACAATGGCTTTTTATTAAATTGTACGAAAAAGGCTTAGTTTACCGTAAAAATTCGGTTGTTAATTGGGATCCAGTCGATCAAACAGTTCTGGCGAATGAACAAGTGATCGATGGCCGAGGTTGGCGTTCGGGCGCAAAAGTCGAGCGCCGAGAAATTCCACAATGGTTTTTAAAAATTACCGCTTATTCAGAAGAGTTATTAAGCAACTTAGAAACACTTAATCATTGGCCATCTTCGGTAAAAACCATGCAAAAAAATTGGATTGGCCGTTCAGAAGGCGCTTTAATCTATTTTCAGTCTCCTAAAGGCGCTATCACTGTTTTTACCACCCGACCAGATACTTTATTAGGGGTGACATACTTAGCGCTTTCGCCAGAACATCCCATTGCCATAGAGCTAGCAGAAAAAGACTTAAAAGTTAAAACTTTTTTAGCAGAGTGTCGTCAAGTGAAAGTCGCCGAAGCTGATCTTGCTACGTTAGAAAAACGCGGCGTAGCGACCGGCTTAACTGCCTTGCATCCTCTTAGCCAAGACGCTATTCCGATTTGGATTGCGAATTATGTTGTCATGGATTACGGCACCGGCGCTGTGATGGGCGTCCCCGCACACGATACTCGCGATCAAGAATTCGCCACACAATATGCGCTACCTATTCTGGAACTCCATTTGGGAGCAGATCAACAAAGCGCTATCCAAAACATGATTGAACACTTAGAAAAAAATCAGTGTGGTAAAAAGCATATTCAATGGCGCTTACGCGATTGGGGTGTTTCCAGACAACGTTATTGGGGCACGCCTATCCCAATGATTTATTGCCAAACCTGTGGTGTCGTCCCTGCTCCAATTGATCAACTACCCATTACTTTACCAGAAGCGGTGGTCATGGAAGCCGTGGGTTCGCCGCTTAAGAAAATGCCGGAATTTTATCAAACTACTTGTCCGACTTGCCAAGGTCCTGCCGAACGAGAAACAGACACCTTCGATACGTTCATGGAATCTTCTTGGTATTACGCGCGTTTTACGTGTCCTGATCAAGCAACAAAAATATTCGATAGTCGAGCAGACTATTGGCTGCCCGTCGATCATTACATTGGTGGAATCGAGCACGCTATTTTACATCTGTTGTATGCCCGATTTTTTCATAAAGCGATGCGCGATTTAGGATTAATCTCTTCTGATGAACCTTTTTCGCGTTTACTCACTCAAGGCATGGTCTTAAAAGACGGCGCTAAAATGTCTAAGTCTTTAGGCAATACAGTCGATCCGGGTCCGCTCATCGAACAATATGGTGCCGATACGGTACGATTATTCTTAATGTTTGCAGCACCGCCGGAACAAAGTTTAGAGTGGTCTGATGCAGGCGTTGAAGGCGCTTATCGATTCTTAAAAAGATTGTGGCAAGTCACTCTGCAACTAACCACACAATTGGCAGATCCACTAATCGATAAAAAACCTCCTCCAGATGAGACGCGTGAAAAAATCCTGCGCCAGCACTATCACACGACTATCCAAAAAGTCACCGATGATATTGGCCGTCGCCAAACGTTTAATACCGCCATTGCGGCTATGATGGAATTATTAAATGCGATCCAAAGCTTTGCCCCAACACACGCTGCTGCATTAAATACGCAAAAAGAGGCACTGGAAGCGCTGATTTTAATGCTGTCTCCGATTGTGCCTCACATCACACAAGCACTCTGGCAAGCACTCGGTCACTTAGATATCCCAATGAACACTGCCTGGCCTGTGTTTGATCCAGCAGCACTCGTCAAAGAAACCGTGACAATCGCTGTACAGATTAATGGGAAATTGCGCGCACAATTAGAAGTCCCCACTGAGATTGATAATGAAGCCTTAAAAAGGCTTGCTCTGTCTCAAGAGAATGTGAAACGTTATTTGCTCAATCAAGAGATTAAAAAAATCGTGATCGTTCCGAAAAAATTAATCAGTATTGTCATTGCGACTAAAGAGGTTAACTGTGAATAAGATGACTTATCCCGTTATTTTCTTAATGGCTGTGATGATGCTTTTAAGCAGCTGTGGTTTTCATTTGCGCGGTTCTTTTTCTATTCCGCTTGCCTTGCAGACTTTACAAATCCAGCCTGCACAACCTTATGATCCTTTGCAACGCCACCTCAAAAAAATCTTAAAATCGAATGCTGTTCATCTCATCGAGACGACTCCTCCCAATAAAGATATCGCCACAATCACACTTTTAAACCAACAATTTTCGGAACAGAC
>Ga0302315_10001505_pt1 | contig 23454 bp, 15 predicted proteins | sample III_Palsa_N3_1_FD_200532 | JGI IMG/M metagenome (GOLD analysis project Ga0302315, IMG submission 200532) | Peat permafrost microbial communities from Stordalen Mire near Abisko, Sweden - III_Palsa_N3_1 | ecosystem: Environmental > Terrestrial > Soil > Palsa > Peat permafrost | place: Sweden...
GATACGTGACTCGGCCAAATGTTGGGACGTGTGTGTGCCAGAGGCTGGGATTGGAGCCGGAAATGTAGTTGGCAATTCCTGAGAGCCTGGCTGCGGCAACGGCATGCGGCTTTGAGGCGCCAAGCAGCTCCATGCGAAGAGCGACGGACTGGAATGCGCAGCATTTATGGGAATTCTCGCCCGGCGTGCGCCTCGACATCGACAGCACGGCAGCGTCCGGAGTAAGAAAGAGATTGCAGGGCCCGTCGTGACTGACATAGTCTACGCGGGGATCCGTTTGGCCGACGTTGGGTTCGAAGGCGATGGGCATGCGCCCGAGATCCTGGGCAAGTTCGACCTTCTGCAAGGGAGCTGAGCGAACGGGTACTGCGCTCTGGGCTGGACAAACAGATGTTAAAGTGAGGGCAGTGCCGGTCAGGAGCGGGATAATAACGGCGTAAAGGCCGGAAGTCCTGATACGGACACTCGTTGGATCGAAAAACATGCGCATGACGGACCTTTCTCTGGCTGTAGGGCGACGTCTTTAATGGGGACAAGTCCGCTTGGAGGACTTTTACGGTGATTATTCTACCAGAGTTATAAGGGAATGGCAATGGAGGGTTGTGCTTGATACCCAAGGGAGACCGACCTCCCCTAACCCCTCCACTTCGTAAAGAGGGGCCAGAATACGGCCGTGTGACTATAAATGCTATACTATCCCCTGAAATATAGCATCTCGCAAGTAGGCACGGGGATTGTATACCATGAGCAAGCGGCAGCTCCTGACCGATCAACTAAGAACGAAAGTTACGCGCGGATATTATGCCCTGAAGGCATTGCCCTCTGAGCGGCAGCTTGCCGCAGAGTCTGGTGTTGCGTACATGACTGCCCGCAGGGCAGTGCAGCAGCTCATTGAAGAGGGGCTCGTTGTACGCCGTTCAAACGGACGGCTGGAAATTAACCGAGTGGGCGATTCTGAAGACCGGGCACTTCAGGTCGCCTTTCTCCGGCCGACTTCGAGGCCTCATCATCCGGACGTGTACCGTGTAGCACTTGAACGCTGTATGTCCTCGCGCAAGGGCTCGATTCATATCGTTGAATTTCTGCATTGGGACGATCCGCTGGTGAATGACGCGCTCGTTGGATATGACGGCGTCTTCGTGATCCCGAGTACAGAACCCATTCCCGCGAACCTCGCTAAACGATTCGCTGCGCTGGTGCGTCCACTCGTGGTTCTTGGAATAGATTACAGCCATTTCGGAGTCCCCTCAATTACCCATATTCCGCCCATATACGCGCAAAGTCTGCTCGACCATTTAGAAATGGTCGGATGTAAACGGATCGCCTGCCTCAACACGCAGCCTCACGACTTTACGATACGAGACAGGATCGATCAATGGAGAATTTGGGCGGTTGTCCATGGGCATAAAGAAAGACTGATGGACCATCCGGTTGAGTCGTATTCGAGCGCGTTCACGCAGGCGTATTTAGTAGTAGCGGAAGCCATTAAATCCGGCAAGTTCGATGCCGACGGGTTAATGTGTATTACGACGCCGGCCGCGATTGGCGCGATGCGGGCACTTCATGAGGCCGGAATTGTGCCAGGCACAGAAGTAGCGATTTGTTCTCTGGATGGTGAAGGGGTGGCTCCCTATCTTATCCCGTCGCTGACTGCGGTGGAGGAACCCGACCCGACCAAATATATCATGTACTGCCTTGAATGGATGGCGGCTGGAGGAGGAGCCTGGAAAGGACCTTTGCATATGCAGCCGACTGAGGTTCCTCTGGTGATTCGGGATTCCACCACCCTATTTAACCGTTCTCGCTTGGAGATTGTATGACTTCGAATTCCACAAGTATTTATTCCCGCAATTATGAAGAGCGCGTGTATGCGGGAGTGCTCGGCAAGATTATCGGCGTGTATCTTGGGCGGCCGTTTGAGCAATGGTCGAATGAGGCTATTGAGGAGAAGCTCGGAGAGGTCAATTATTACGTCCACGATAAATTAGGGAGCCCTCTCATTGTCACCGATGACGACATTACCGGGACCTTTATCTTTCTTCGCGCCCTGTCTGAAAATGGCTACGATCCTGATTTGACCGCGGCGCAGATTGGCGACTGGTGGTTGAACAGCATTATCGAAAATAAGACGATTCTGTGGTGGGGCGGCCTGGGGATAAGCACCGAACATACGGCTTATGTGCGTTTAAAGTCTGGTATGAAGGCCCCGAAAAGCGGCAGCATTGCAGTTAACGGCAGGGCTGTGGCTGAGGAGATAGGGTCTCAGATATTTATTGACGGATGGGGGATGATCTGTCCGGGAGATCCTGAACGGGCCGCGGATTTTGCGCGCCGCGCAGCGAGCGTGTCGCATGACGGAGAAGCCATCTTTGGAGCGCAGGTTATGGCGGCTATGGAGGCTCTGGCGTTCGTTCAATCTGATCTGGATACCCTGCTCGATGCGGCGCTTAGTCTGATCCCGCGGGACTGCATTATTTCGCAGTTGATTGGCGACATGCGCGGCTGGGCTGCAGAACATGGCGACGATTGGCGCGCGACTCTGCGGCAGATCCACAAGAACTACAGCTACAAGCGGTTCGGCACAAATTGCCCGATGGTGTCTAACCACGCCATTATCATGCTCGCCCTGCTGCACGGACAGGACAATTTCCAGCGCTCCCTGATGATCGCCAACACGGCAGGCTACGATACGGACTGCAATTCCGGAAATGTAGGCTGTCTTCTGGGCATTAAAAATGGCCTGGCGACTCTTGATGCAGGTCCGGACTGGCGTGGTCCTGTTGCAGATCGGCTCTATCTGCCTACTGCGGATGGCGGGCGCGCTATTACAGATGCAGTTCGTGAGAGTTACGAGATTATCAATACGGCGCGGGGATTGGCCGGACTGGAGAAGACATCTCCCAAGAATGGAGCGCGGTTCCATTTTAGTCTGCCGGGATCGGTGCAGGGGTTTCTGCAGGAAGCGGGACAACAAGGCGTTTCCTTGGGTCATCTCGATTCCCAGTTGTGCATTCAGTTCGATCCTTTAGATTCGGAGCGGGCGATTCGAGTGGCCACGGCGACGTTCACGCCGCCGGAGGCGCTGACGATGGGCGGATACGAATTAGTGGCGTCTCCAACGTTGTACAGCGGACAGAAGATTGTTGCGGCGCTTGGGGCGGGCGGGGCTCTATCTGGGACAGTTAGTGCGGGTGTTTACATTAGGGTCTATGGCAAGGACAATGTCCTTGAAATCCAGCGGGGTCCGGTTCAAACAGTTGGCGTCGATACGCCGATTACTCTTGAATGGACGGCGCCCGACACAAAAGGCCAGCCTATTGCTGAGGTGGGAATCGAGGTAACGGCGCCTGGTGGAAGCCATGGATCTGTACTGGTGGACAGTCTTACCTGGACGGGAACACCTGAGACTACTCTTGGGCGACCGGAGCACGGAGGGAATGCCTGGGAACGGGCGTGGGTAAGCAGTGCGAGCTGCGATCTGAGAAGCTGGTCGAATGATCCCAGCGTTTTCCGGGTGGTTCACAACGATGGAGTGGGTCTGGCGACACAGGGGGAAAGTTGCTGGACCGACTATACCGTCAGCACTGAGATTTATCTCCATATGGCCGATCGGGCAGGTTTGCTTGCCTGTGTGCAGGGTTTGAGGCGATATGTGGCGCTCGTTTTCGACCGGGACCGTTCTGTCCGTTTGATCGAACAAAGGGACGATGAGCAGCGTGTTCTTTGTGAATCCGACATTCTATGGGAGTATGAAGATCGATTTGAAGTGTCTATTACTGTGAAGATTGATGAGATCTGCGCTTCAATTGGGGAAACTATTCTGAGGGCCCACGGGAGCGGCGCGCCAAGGCGGGGTGCGGTCGGGATGATGGTGGACAGGGGTTATACTGAGTTTGGGGCGATTGCTGTGAGGCCGGCGTGAGTGAGGCTTCCGCTGGAGGCTCTGTGCTATAATAACCGCATGTCTGATTTGAAGTTGCATAACACCCTTACTCGACGCGTTGAGCCTTTTGCTCCGGCGGACGGCCGTACTGTTCGCATGTACTGCTGCGGACCGACGGTTTACAATTTTGCGCACATCGGAAATCTGCGGACTTATGTCTTTGAGGACCTCCTGCGAAGGGCCATTGTGGGCCATGGGTGGGATATAGTCCACGCGATGAATATCACGGATGTCGGCCATATGACCTCGGACGGCGACACCGGCGAGGATAAGATGGCGAAGGCGGCGGAGCGCGAGAAGAAATCGCCGTGGGAGATTGCGCGCAATTACGAAGAGAAGTTCTTTGAGGACAGCGCGAAGCTAAATATCCTGCGTCCGCATATTTCTCCGCGCGCCACCGAGCATGTGGAGGGGATGATTACGCTGATCCAGCGGCTGGAGGAGCGGGGATTCACCTACAACACTCCGGAAGGCATCTACTTCGACACGGCGAAGAATGACGACTACGGCAAGCTTGCGGGATTGAACCTGAGCGCACAGCGCGAAGGAGCCCGAGAAGATGTGAATACCGATCCGGGTAAGCGCCATCCTGCGGACTTCATCCTCTGGTTCACCAATAAGCCCAACCATATTATGCAGTGGCCATCGCCGTGGGGTGTCGGCTATCCCGGTTGGCATATCGAGTGCTCGGCCATGAGCATGGAGTATCTGGGAGAAACTCTGGATATCCACTGCGGAGGCATCGACCATATTCCGGTGCACAATACGAATGAGATCGCCCAAAGCGAGTGCGCGACGGGCCATCCGTTTGCCAGGATGTGGGTGCATGGGGCCTTTTTGAACGTTGTGGTCGGCAAGTCCGCGGACAAGATGTCTAAGAGCGGCGAGAACTTTATCACCATTCAGACTCTTCTGGATAAAGGCTACGATCCCCTTGCCTACCGCTACCTGTGCCTGACCGCGCATTATCGGTCGGAGCTTAAGTTCTCGTGGGAGTCTTTGAACGGTGCGAGCAAGGCTTTGAGCAAAGTATGGGAGCTCAAGGCGCGGGAGTTGAGCGGGGATACACAGCTGCTGGATGAACATGCCTACGCCAGAGCGAAGGAAGCCGTTCAAGACGCCATTGACAACGATCTGAACCTGCCTTCAGCGGTGGCCGAGCTGCATAAGGCCGGGTCGTACAGGCTTTGGAGTGAGTTTGATTCGGTTCTTGGTCTGGATATCGAAGCCAGGTCCCGTGCGGCGACGCCCGCACCGGATGACGACAGCGCTCTTCCCGATGAAATCCAGGATTTGAAGCGTCAGCGCGACACGGCGAGAAAAGAGAAGAACTGGAAGCTCTCGGATGAGCTGCGCGCTTCGATTGAGTCGCAGGGGTATTCTGTTGGGGATTCCCCGAGTGGGACTACGGTTAAGAAGGCGCTGCTTTAGAACGTAATCCCTTCAATCTGAAGGTCGACCCCAAGAGACCGTGACGTGGAATCAAACTCCAGTACGGGGATTACTCCGGGCAATGTAGGGGCTATCGCTATTTTGTATCCAATGACGGACTGGCGGACGAGGTCGTAGCGGACGAGGCCTTCCACGGCGAGGTTGTGGTTCCCTAGCTGCAGTCTGGTATCAAACTCTCTTGTGGTATCCAGGGTGTCGAAATTGAAGGGAGACCGGCCGGAGGTATCTGCCTGAAAGATTTGAAAGCCAAGGGCGGTTCGGTCTGTAAAGTAGTGATTGACCGCCAGGCTAGTCTGCAGGTAGGAGTAGGTACTGTGCGTTCCGGAGTAGGCGTTCCCGGTTAGGGTGACCGAGGGAATCATTACCGTGTTTCTTGCGAACAGAAAAGGTTCGGTATCGACCCGAAAATCACCGTCCAGGCGTGATTCATTGATGTTGGTCGGCTGTTCAATGTATTGTCCGGCGAAGATGTCTCCGTGGGCCAGCAGAATAAAGCGGCGCAGAGAAGTTCGAAACCCGGCATGGTCGCTGTTCGGGACGGATGAGCCGGTGGGAGTGATCGGCACTGTCAGGTGCACACCCAGTTCAGGCAGCTTGGATACGTACAGGTTGTTATTGTTGTTTCCGCTTGCCGGAAGCGACGAAGTTACTGTTTGAGTGATGCTCAGATTGGACGTAGCCTGGCGATTGAAGAGCTGAATTGGGTTTTTGTCGGTTAGAAAGTCGTGAAAAAGCAGCGGATCTCCGTAGGCAAGAGGTCCATGGTCCGCGGTTGCATATTCGCGCAGTGTCTGCAGCAGGGTTGGCTGAGGTTGGAGCACGGAGAGCGTCGAAGCCGTGTGGGCGGGATGGAGCAAAGACTCCGAGGCGTAGACGTAGAGCTGTGGAGCGCCTCGCGTTGTCAAGATTCCCCCATAGTGCAGCGAAGTGGGTGTGGGCTGCTGGATGTCGAGTCCGGCGAAGGCGCCGTACCGGCCGGACACTCCAAACAGGGGTCTGGTTTGTTTTGCAGGCCCATTAGCACCGCTCCCAAGCTGGGGAAGCTGGTAGGACGCGTAGGGAATCTCAAGCACTTTTGTGTGGTACAGATAGAAGCTTGGCCGGTGAACCACAACCAGTCTGCGCTGCGGATAAAAGAGAATCTTAGACGCGCGCAGTTGAAGGACGGGGGCTACTCCGGGCGGCGCCGTGGTGAATGTGGCGTGGGTAGCAGTGATTAACTGCACGTTCCCGGTAAGCACTTTTGCGCCAAGCAGATATGGATGCTGGTGGAAGAGCACATACTCTGCTTCCACGGTGCCGAGATTCCTGTTGATACTTAGCAGGGAAGCCTGAATGTCCGTATCCAGTTCATGGATGTGGACGCCGCCGTTCGCCGTAAATTCCTGGCTTACGAAATCTCCGGTAATCGTCTGCGCCTCGACGGTAAATTCGTTGGCGTACGTAAGCTTTGCGGGCTTGCCCGGAACGCCTTCGAGGGATCCCTGCGTGGGAGACCCTGAAATTTTGGAGTAATCCAGGACTATCTGCGGAAGGTCCGATGAATTTGGGGCTGCTGGGACGGAGCCGGGATCGGATGCCGAGGTCAGGGACTGCACGGGGTCGGCCGGGAATGCGGGGTTCGGATACGGCGCAGCAAGCGCCGGCAGAGCGTAGAACGACGCAAGTGCTGCCCCTAAAGTTAGCGCTGCATGCAGCTTGGGCTGCGCGCAGCAATTAACGCGACTCATTCTAGTTCCCTAACATCAAATTCTAGTTCCCTAACATCAAAAAAGGCCTCCGCGTGGTGCGAAGGCCTTAAACATTGCCTGCAGTCTAGGCCCGGATATCGACAGGCCCCATACGCCGCAGCTTCTTCAGGGCGCGCAGTTCAATTTGACGGACCCGCTCTCGTGTAACTGCAAAGCGCTGGCCCACTTCTTCGAGGGTGTGCGCATAGCCGTCGTCGAGGCCGAAGCGCATACGTACGACGTCCCTCTCACGTGGTGTGAGTTTGTCGAGGACGGCATCGAGCTGCTCGCGGCGGATGAGGTTCACGGCCGCGTCGGACGGCGACTGATTCGTGTTGCTCTGGATGAAGTCCGCAAGCTGCGCGGAGTCTTTCTCACCGACGGGCGTTTCGAGGGAGAGCGGCTCGCTGGCGATCCGCATGATCTCGTTGACGCGCTCCACGGGGACTTCCATCTCGTGAGCGAGCTCTTCCTGGGTTGGTTCGCGTGAGAGCTGCTGGCGCAGCAGTCCGGAGGTTCGAACCAGCTTATGGATGGTCTCGGCCACGTAGACCGGGATGCGAATCGTTCGTCCCTGATTGATGACGGCGCGTGCGATGGCGCGTCGAATCCACCAGGTAGCGTAGGTGCTGAACCTATACCCCTTCGTGTAGTCGAACTTTTCGACGGCGCGGATCAGGCCAATGTTGCCTTCCTGGATGAGGTCGGCAAGGCTGATACCGGGCACGGAGTACCGGCGTGCGATGCTTACGACCAGGCGCAGGTTGGCTTCGGTAAGGATGTCCTTTGCGCGCTGATCGCCGTCGGCAACCCGGCGGGCCAGTTCCACTTCTTCGGCGGCGCTGAGGAGCTTGGTGCTCTTCGTTTTGCGCATCCACATTTGAAGGGATTCGTCGCGAGGGTTTTCCTCGGCGGCCTGGTAGGGCTTCTCTGTTTCTTCTTTTTCTTCTTCGTCGTCGTCCTGATCTTCATCGCCGCCGCTCAGATCGACAAGCGGTGCATTAACATCGTCATCGTTGCCGCTTGTGGCGAGGGCGAGGAAGCGTACAGCGTCCGGGTCGTCAAGTGCGCCGGCAGGCGCGAGCGCCGGATCTTCGGGCGGAGCGAATGCCGATCGTTCATCAGAATTAGATTTACCGCGAGCGCGCGATGCCCGGGCTGTGTTCGGCTTTTCCATGAGTGCTGTGCTGTTCCCCATTACATCTTCACCTTAATACTATAAATGCTCAACGCATGTTCCATCGTGCTGATGAAACTTTTCTCAAAATTGCTACCGATTTGGACGCCATAAGAGCCGGCCGTAATAATATATACGTCCGGGAAGTCTTACATTGTCTCAGAATTCTCGGTGAGAATCAGTGAGCTAGCTTACATTTATATAAAATTCGGTAAAGATTTTTCGACTTCTGTTCCTATATAATATACATGCTTGTTTACGAAAGACTGATTTGCTTTCCGGTTTTTGCGGACAGATAAGCAGCTTCCAGTAATTCGGTGACGTGAACCGCGTGGTCGGCGGAGCCTTGCGGCTCAAGACGAGCGCCGGATTCTATACTGTGCAGCCAATCCCCAACTGGGGTTGGTGCGATTTCGAGACCTTCGTTCTGGCTTTGGGTTTCGGTTGTCCCCTGTTCGTCGGTCCAGGCTACCGTGAAATCCAGTCCATTTGCATTGGCGGTGCCTGTTGCGCCGTAGTACCTTGAATTTAAACGGCGTTTAAGGTGCCGGCTGTTCCCGACGCTGGTTACGGAGGCCAGGACATCGCCTTCCAGCCTGATGGAAATATGCGACCGCATATCGTTTGGATACCGGTCCATCTGCGCAGAAACTTCGACGGCTCGCCGTCCGGTAACCCATAGCAGTTCGCTCAGCAGGTGCCCACCGCCGTCCATGAACTGGCCGCCGCCGTTCTGGGCAGCATCTGCCCGGAACATGGTTGGCGCTACGATGGACGCTGCCGCTTGCGTGGAAGGCGCACTAGCGGGCGTTTTGGCAAAAACGTGTTCGACGTTCCCAATCCACGAGAGAGACACCGTTTCCAGTATCCCTATTCTGTCTGACAGTATCCCCGCCCTAAGCGCTCGGGTGTGGCTCCAGTACGGCGGATTAAAGGCCACGGCCAGTACCAGGCCGCTGGATTTTGCCAGGTCGCGCAGGCTGCGGGCCTCGGCGCCGGTTAGCGCCATTGGCTTTTCCAGGAGAACATGCACTCCCTGCCGCAGGGCCGACTCAGTCTGTTCCGCATGCTGATTGTGCGGGGTGGCGATCAGCACGGCATCCAGATTCGCCTTATCGAGCATCTCCCGCCAATCGGCGTAGCGATGTTTGATCCCAAAATGATCGGCAAAAGCAGTAAGAGCGTCTTGATCTCTCCTGCATGCCGCCACTACTTCTATCCGGGAATCCGCAACAAGTTCAGGAAGGTGCCGGCGCGAAGCAAACGCTCCTGCTCCCAGAATGCCGACACGCAACCGACTTGTCAATTCAAAATTCTCCAACCGAAAGAAAGGCGCTTGCCTGTCTAACCGATTAATGTGCTTTAGAATACGACACCTATAGTCGGAATTCCTCCGACGATTTAATAAACATTTTTTAAGTGTGCAAGATTGGCGAGCCGTTCTGGGATTCCAGCGATTCCAGCCGGCTGTTTTGATATTCTTAACAAAAATCCATATGGGACCCAAAAATACTCACTTAGTGCGTTCGCACGGTCTATTAGAGACTCCACCTCCCGTTTTCTGACCTATTGACAAGAAAGAGGGAGTATGGTATCGTCTAGAGCGGATATAGCAGCATGGATTGCAGGTGGATGTCGGACTTAAGTTAAACCCAATCAGACGGCTTTACTGCGAAAGGCTTTGGTAGCTTTAGGAATCATTGTTACATTAGCTAATGCCGCAGAATGTTCGATTGAGGCGACGCTAATTTGCTGCGTTGACCAGTAAAGGCCGGCCCATTATGTCCTTAGTTGCTACAATCACTACACAGCCGCGTTGGCACGACGCACGCCAACGCTTCCCGTTATCATGGGTGACTTTAAGGAGATACGTCTAATGACCTTCCACATAAGACCGATTCTAAAGATGCAGGCGGCTGTCGGCGCTTTGATCTTTCTGTCGCTAGTCGGGACTAAGGCCGGCCAGGCTCAAGCCCTGGTTCGCCTGCATGGCCGGGGGAGCGTTACCCCGGGGGTGATGCAATCGCAAGTGCTGGGGCATATGAGCGAAACTTCAAATCTTAGCCTCGCCATTTCGCTGCCGGTGCAAAATCAGAGCGCACTCGACTCGGCCGTTCTGCAGTTGTCTGATCCGAAGAGTCCGTACTATCGCCAGTACTTGACGACGGACCAATTTAACGATGCCTATGGACCTACGGAGGCGGACTATAACACGGTCATCGACTACCTGAAGTCTCATGGATTTACCGTCAGTGCTACTTACGGGAATCGCATGCTCGTTGATGTGACGGGATCGGTGGCTAATATTGAGCAAACTTTTCACGTTAACATGCTCGTCTATCAGCATCCGACGGAGAACCGAACGTTTTACGGACCCGACGCCGAGCCTACGCTGGACCAGGACCTTCCGATTCTGGATATTTCGGGACTGGACAACTTCGTGCTGCCTCAGTCGTTCGTGCATGCGACTCCAGCAGTGACCAAATCCAAGGCGGGAGGATCGGGTCCGAGCGGCAATTTAGTAGGAAGTGACTTCCCTCATGCATATGCTTCGGGGACCAGCCTTACTGGATCGGGGCAGACCATAGCCTTGTTCCAGCTCGGCAGTTACTATCCCAGCGACATTTCCGCGTATTGTTCGCAATTTGGTCTTCCGTCGGCAAATATCACACAGGTGCTGCTGGATGGTGTTTCAAGCACGCCTGCAGCCGGTTCGGATACGATCGAGCAATCGCTTGATATTGAGATGGTGCATTCGATGGCTCCCCAGGCTAATATCCTGTTCTACAATGGTACAAGCGCCGCGGATGTCTGGAATAGGATAGCGAGCGACAACTTGGCGAAGTCCGTGAGCTCTTCGTGGGCCACCTCCCCTCCTCCGTCCACAATGAGCCAGATCTTGGAGCAAATGGCGGCTCAGGGGCAATCCGTGTTTCAGGCCAGCGGCGACTCCGGCTATCAATCCACTCCATTCGGTTGGGGTGATAATCCCTACATTATTTGTGTCGGAGGTACGAATCTAACGACGTCGAGCGCCGGCGGTCCCTGGTCCTCGGAAACGGGATGGAGCGACAGCGGTGGTTATATCAGTTCTACTTATAGCATCCCTAGCTGGCAGCAGGGGGTCAATATGGCGGCCTGCGGCGGATCCACTACGATGCGCGACTGTCCGGATGTCGCCATGGTGGCGACTGGGATTTGGGATATTTATAGCAATGGAACGAGCGGAGGTGTATTGGGCACCAGCTGCGCTGCGCCGCTGTGGGCGGGGTATCTGGCATTGGTCAATCAGCAGGCAGCCTCGGACGGGTTGCCGACGGCCGGGTTTATTAATCCAGCCGTGTATGGATTGGGATTGGGAACGAACTATAACGGGAATTTCCACGACATTACGTCGGGAAATAACGGCGAACCCTGCGTGACCGGCTACGATCTCGTAACCGGGTGGGGTTCTCCCACGGGGACAACCCTCATTACATCGCTGAGCGGGATACTGAACTACAAGTTCGTTTGCAGCGAAAACCAGACGGAGTTTTTCAGCACGCCGGTTGATGTGGCGTTCGGGGCTAACGGCAGTTACTCCTATTTATACGGAGTAAACGGAAGCTTCACCTTCAATAACACAACATTCGGCGGGGATCCTGCTCCCGGCATTGTGAAATCGGGATTCTACAGGTCATTTATACAGAGCGTTTCGGAGGGAAGCTCTGCGACGTTTAGCGTCCCTGTGGAAGCTGCCTATGGCGCAAATGGAAGCTACTACTATAACTGGGGGCTGTCGGGAACGGTTGCCTTCAATAACACGGCCTGGGGCGGAGATCCGGCTCCAAACGTCGTAAAGGCGGGATACTACATGCCTTACACGGAGTGCGCCGCTGAAAACGGAACGGTGACATTCACGACGCCAACTAACGTTGCTTTTGGCGCCAACGGCCTGTATGAATTTAAGCAGGCCTTTGTTGGAACTATCACCTTCAACGATGCGACCTTTGGCGATCCTGATTATGGGGTCGTTAAGGCGGGCTATTTCCGGCCCAGTCCTTAGTCTATCGACTTAAGGCACGAATCGGCAGCCTCCAGGACCACGTCCTGGAGGCTTTTCTATTTTTGCACCAAAATATGCACCATAGGTATATTGACAACGTTCCAAAACTGTGTTAAACTTAGCCCGCACTTTATCCATATAAAAAGAAACACAAATCAGGGAAAGCTGATGGTCTTAAAGATACTATAACTATACAAAGCCAAGGGAGGTGCATAACTCATAGTCGGGCATCGAATACCACAGGACTCGCTGGGAATCAGGTTTGGCGCAACTAACAAAACCAGCAAACAAGCGTGAAGTATCTATAGCTACAATCGCAGTACAAGTACGGAACCCCAGGAGGAATATCTCTCATGAAGTTACACGTAAGACCGATCCTGAAGCTGTATGCCGGGATCACAGTTGGGATTGCTCTGTCCCTTGGCAGTATGATGCCGGGATGGGGACAAGCGTTGTTTCGGTTGCATGGCAGGGGAAGCGTCCACCCGGGAGTCACTCAATCGCGGGTTTTGGGGCACATGGCGGAGAGCTCGCAGCTTGATCTGGCCATTTCCCTTCCGGTCGAGGACCAGAGCGCACTGGACTCCGCGGTTCAGCAAATCTATGACCCACAGAGTCCGAACTACCGTCAGTATCTGACTCCGAGCGAGTTCAACGACACATTTGGGCCCACTGAGGCGCAGTATGACGCTGTCATCGACTATCTTAAGTCTCGCGGATTTACCGTAACATCAACCTACGACAACCGGATGGTTGTGGACGTGGCGGGATCAGTTTCCAATGTCGAGCAAACCTTTCATGTCAACATGCTCATCTACCAGCATCCGACGGAGAACAGGACATTTTTCGGTCCCGACTCCGAACCCACACTGGACAAGGACCTGCCTATTTTGGACATCAGCGGCCTCGATAACTTCGTGCTTCCACAGTCATTCGTGAAACCGATGCCCGCGGTTACCAAATCCTTCCAGGAGGGATCGGGTTCGGGCGGAACGTACGTGGGATATGATTTCCGTGAAGCCTATGCCCCCGAAGTCACCCTCGACGGAACAGGACAGACCATTGGATTGTTCCAGCTCGGCGGTTACTACGCCGCCGATATCAACGCTTACGACTCGCAATTCGGACTGCCGGCCGCAAACATCACACAGGTGCTGCTGGACGGCGCTCCGAGCACACCGCCCGCGGGTTCGGACACGATTGAACAGGCGCTCGACCTTGAAATGGTGCATTCCATGGCGCCTGGCGCCAATATCTATTTCTATAACGGCACCAGCGCCACGGATGTGTGGAATAGGATTGCAAGCGACGATATCGCCAAGTCGATCAGTTCTTCATGGGCTGTCTCCCCTCCCCCTTCTACGATGACCCAGATCCTGGAGCAAATGGCGACACAGGGGCAATCCGTGTTTCAGGCCGCCGGCGACAGCGGATTCCAATCGTCCCCCTTTGGATGGGGAGATAATCCCTACATTACTTGCGTTGGAGGCACGAATCTGTCGACTGCAAGCGCCGGCGGCGCGTGGACATCAGATACCGGTTGGAGCGGCAGCGGCGGTTACATCAGTCCCACCTACGCGATTCCGAGCTGGCAGCAAGGGATCAATATGTCGGCGTCCGGCGGCTCCACAACTATGCGCAACTGTCCGGATGTCGCCATGACGGCGACCGATATCTGGGATATTTACAGCAACGGCACGGCTGGGGGCGTACAGGGCACCAGTTGCGCAGCCCCGCTTTGGGCCGGATTCCTGGCTTTGGTCGACCAGCAGGCAAACTCCCGCGGGCTTGCGACTGCCGGGTTTATTAATCCCGCAGTGTATGCGCTGGGAAAAGGACCGGCCTATAACGCGAATTTCAACGACGTCACCTCTGGAAATAACGGCAAACCGTGCGTGCAAGGTTACGATCTTGTAACCGGATGGGGAACTCCCACAGGCCAAACCTTGATCGATTCCCTCAGCGGCGCAGCGGACGATCCCCCGTTCTTTAACATCATCAATGACTATAGCGGACTGGCGATCGACCTGATAGGCGACAACACTGTTAATGGCGCCGACACGAACTTGTGGACTCCCGCCGTCACGAGCACCAATCAGCGTTGGGCGTTTGTGCCGGTAGATAACGGCGCGGCCTACAAGATTGTCTCCTGGGACACCGGAAAGGTATTGTCCGTCGCCAACGACTCCAGCGCCCTCGGCACCCAGATTTGGGATTGGGACTACACAGGCAGCGATGCACATCAGTGGTGGACATTAAGCGATGCGGGCAACGGCTGGTTTACAATCCAAAACGTCGCCACCGGCCTGGTGCTGGATGATGACGGCTACGGCACCACTAATGGCACCGAGCTGGATGAATGGAGCAACAACTTCACGAATGGCGGCGGCGCCAATCCCGCCAACCAGATGTGGAGGCTCCAGCCGTACGGCACGTACTATATTCGGGCGGCCAGCGGCAGGTATATCTGCTGCCAGGGCGGTCAAGCCGCCGGGGCTCTGAACGGCGCGGCGATTATTCAGTACGATTACCAGGTTCAACCCTGGTTCCAGTGGAACTTCGTCAATGAAGGGGCAGGATGGTTCTCCCTATTCAATGTCAATTCGCCGACCCGCGTCATTTCCGTGGACAACGACTCAACTGCCGATGCGGCGGATACACAGCTCTGGTCTTACAACCCGAGCGATACGACCGGCTCCCAGCAGGTACGGATCGAACCGCAGCTCGATGGCGAGTTCAAGTTCTATTTCGAAGGCGATGGCATGAGCTGGGACATGCCGGGCGGAGCAACTGGAGACAATGTCCCGCTGCAGCAGTATCCTAACAACGGGAACTCCTGGCAGCAGTTCTGGATGCAAACAGTGCCGGCCACGAACGTCCTATACCAGCCCTCCTTCCTGGCCGGGGGTCAGGAGCTGGTGAACGGAGCCCACACGTTAGCCATGCAGACTGATGGGAATCTCGTGGAGTTCGACGGAACAACCTCGATATGGACCTCTGGCACATCGGGAAATCCGGGGGCATATTGCACGATGCAGTCCGACGGCAACTTCGTTGTCTATAATTCCGCGGGAGGTGCGTTATGGGCCTCGGGGACGTCGGGAAACCCTGGAGCGTATGTCACGCTTCAGATCGACGGAAATGTGGTGGTGTACTCGTCCGGGAATAGCGCTCTGTGGGCTACTGGGACGGAAGGGAAGTAAGGGAAGAGGGCGCAGCTCCTACCGCTCAGTGCTTCACTCGTATAGCACTGCGTGGTAGGCGTTGCGCAAGACACCCTGCTGTGGTCTTCTGAGTCTGGAGCTGCGCCCTCTTCGGCTTATAACTCCCCCATAGTTTAGCAGACCGAGCGGCAGAACTGCAGTTACCTCGTGGTCTTTAGCCTGAGCATATGCACTGGACGTGGGCAAGATTCGACATGCTTCAGCGGCAAGTCGATTCTACGGTATTGAGTGCGAAGAAGAAATGCAAGGTCTACTTGCCTTGCGCGCCGACAAAGTTAGTCGCATTGCCGCAACGGCGAAACTGCCGACCGTCTATGTCGACTATATATCTACCGCTCCTTGGAACTACGAGCAATTTCTGGGACTTATAAATGATAAGGGTAGGTTTAGAGGGTGTGGAAGGATCTTCATGGCCGCGGCCGTCACGCTCAGTTTGGAACGCGGGTATAATGGACGTGTAAGCTTGCATTCATTGATTGACGCCGAGAACTTTTACCGCAACGTGTGCGGTATGACAGACATGGGAATCGATTTAAAATACGAAGGCTTGCTCTACTTTGAGATGACGTCCAGTCAAGCTAAGGAATTCATGGGGAGGACCAGAATATGAAGCTGAATATTAGTGCAGAATGGTTAACTTCTTCTGATGCGACGCCGGAACCTTCTGGATATGTTACGCCCCGCGATCGCGCAGAGTTGACACTTCGTCGTGAAGCTGCCCAGCTTAATGTGCCAACAGTTACCAGAAAGACAAGATCGCGTAAATCTACCGTCAAGGTTGCTGCGGCCAAATAACAGGCATCCATAGTTCTGCAAAAAAGCTATCCTTCGGGATGGCTTTTTCCTTGTCACTTCTAACTGGCATTGGGTCACGCAATTGACTTGCTCCCTGAAATTGTGCTATTCTATCAGTTGGGGTGCGGTGTTTGCCGGCTCTTAAGATTTTCATTTACGTCGCTGGCGCGCCATGAGTACCGCTCTCTGCGTCGCAGGAGTTTCAACCATGACCGACATCGAACAAATTCAGGATGATCCTGATTTCTCTTCCTCTCAGGAAGATACAGACATTTCTCCTTCTATCGAAGCGCAGATCGAGCTTCTCTCGGGTGAGGGCAAGCCGCTCGTTGCTATTGTCGGCCGGCCTAATGTCGGCAAATCCACCCTTTTTAATCGTCTGGCCGGGCGTCGTATCGCCATCGTTCAGGACACGCCTGGAATTACCCGTGACCGGCTTTACACCGAAGGCGACTGGCAGGGGCGCAACTACATTCTGGTCGATACCGGCGGTATCCAGATGTATGAGACCGACCCGCTGAAGGCTCAGGTGCGCGCTCAGGCTGAGATCGCCATGGAAGAGGCTGATGTCATTGTCTTGGTAATCGACACGGTTACCGGCATTACCTCTGAAGATGTTGATCTGGCGAATGCGCTTCGGCGTTCCGAAAAGCCGATGATCGTTCTGGCTAATAAAGTGGACAACGGGGACCAGGAAAACAGAAATGTTCCTGAGGTCTACGCGCTGGGCTTCCCGGACGTTTTCCCTGTTTCCGCATTGAGCGGACGAGGCGTGGCTGATGCTCTCGACGCCATCGTCGAGCGCTTCCCACCAATTTTGCCCGGCGAGCTGAATCCTCCCAAGGACGACCGGATTAAGATTGCGATTGTCGGACGGCCTAATGTCGGCAAGTCATCGCTTCTTAACTCCATCCTTGGCGAAGAGCGGGCCATTGTCTCCCCGATTGCCGGAACCACGCGGGATGCGGTGGACACTCCGTTCATGTACAACGACCACGAGATCGTTCTTATCGATACGGCGGGAATCCGGCGTGCGGGCAAGATTCAGGGCAGTGTTGAGTTCTACACGGTATTGCGCGCCAAGCGGGCTATCGCCCGTGCCGACGTGGTTATGCTGGTTGTGGACTCCCTGGACGGGATTACCGACGGAGACAAGCGCGTGGGCGGCTACGCTCATGAAGCAGGACGCGCCGCGGTTATTGTGGTCAACAAATGGGACGAAGGCGCAGCCAAAGTCAAAGCGGAGCTGGAGGGCATCAACCCGATGAACACCTTCCGCGACGAACTGCGTGACGGACTTCCCTTTATGGCCTACGCCCCCATTGCGTTTGTGAGTGCGCTTACCGGCAAGGGAGTGCCCGCAGCTGTGGACACGGCGCTGGACGCGGCCGAGAACCACTCCATGCGCATTGCAACGGGAGAATTGAACCGATTGCTGCGCGACGCGTCCGAGGCGCATCCGCACACCGAAAAGGGCAAGCTGCTTAAGATTTACTACGCGACGATGCCTTCGGTTAAGCCGCCTCGTATCATTGTCTTCGTAAATAATCCTGAGTTGGTCCACTTCTCTTACAAGCGATACCTGGAAAATGAAATCCGCAAGACGTTTGCTTTTGAGGGAACCCCGATCATCCTGAACTTTAAGAAGGCTACTGACAAAGAGAGAGTACGATGAGCGAACTGGCCCGTTTGCGTTTCAAGAGCATGCAGTCTCCCAAGGAGCACGGCGCGCTGCTGCTTAATGATGACGGCACTGTGGAAATTGTGGCGAGCGAAGCCCTTCGCGACGAGATGGCTCGGCGCGAAGAGGTGGCTATCAAGCGCAGCAAGACGCTGAGCTCCTGGATCGGCTTCAGCCTGATTGGTTTTGGAGCGCTGGTTCTTGGCATCGGCTGGTGGGCAGGGCGGGCATTCGGCAGACTCGGGCAGAATCTGAGCAACCCGCGCCCTCTTGATGAAGTTAAGATCGACCGCGACGACAACGGAGTGGTCACGGTGCAATTCGCCGGCGTCCCAGGACAGCCTCAAACGGTAGAGATGTGCTGGAATCCGGACGAACTGCGGCCGGACGATGTGGAAAACTTCTTTAGCACGTTGAGTGAATTGCGGGGCGAGGCGACTCCCGATGATCGCGTCGTACGATGATTTAAGTCCAGCTTCAGTGGCAGAGTTGGGTTGCGAAGAGCCCGCACGCTGCTGCCGCATTCTGCAGGAGATGGCCGGGCATAATGTCCCGGACAGTCTTTTTGACGCCGTCCTTCAAGTGATTATCCCCGTGCTCTCGCAGTGCGCCGATCCGGATCGGGCGATTTCGAATCTTGGACGATGGGCCGATCAGGTGGGCAATCGTTCTTCGGCGTACAACCTTCTTGCAGGCTCCCCCGCGGCAGCAAAGATATTTATTACAGTTCTGGCCGCGTCACAATACTTTTCCGACCTCATAATCTCCCACCCCGAACTTTTTGAAATTCTGACCAATCCGCGCATTCGCGACCGCAACCGCGACAGAGACGCGATTCTTGCGGATATGAAGCGGCGCATCGATCTGGTTAAGACCCCAGGGGCGCGTAAGGATGCTCTTCGGCGAGAGAAGCCGGGCGAGATCCTGCGCATTGGGGCGCGCGACCTGCTTGGGTATGCTGATTTTGCGACGACGGTGAGGGAGATTAGCGATTTCGCAGATGCGTCGGTTATCTCCGCACTTTCTATTTGCACGGGCGAGATGGGGCTGGATTCTCCGCCTTTTGCCGTCCTTGCGTTGGGCAAACTGGGGGGGCTTGAGCTCAATTATTCCTCGGACATCGATCTTATTTTTGTGCATGGAGATGATGCTCAGGGTTTTGATCCGAACAAGCTGGGAGAAGCCGTACGATCTGCACTGGCGACTGTGACGGATACGGGGTTTATTTTTCGGGTCGATTTGCGGCTGCGTCCCGAGGGACGGTTCGGGCCGGTTTCGCGCTCGCTTGCTTCCTGTCGCAGTTACTATGAATCCTGGGCGGAATCGTGGGAGCGGCAGGCCCTGCTTAAGGTTCGGTTTGTGGCCGGAGATGCTTCCCTTGGCGCGGCCTTTGTGAAGATGGCGGAGGAGTTTGTTTTTTCGTCCAAAGTGACCGCGGAATTCGTCGATGAAATACGACGGAACAAGCAGCGTCTCGAACACAAGATAGCGCAGACGGGCGAGTCCAGAACGAATGTCAAAGAAGGCTACGGCGGGATCCGGGATATTGAGTTTGCGGTTCAACTGCTGCAGCTTACCGTGGGAGGAGCGCATCCCGAAGTACGCAGCGGCAACACCCTCGAGGCTCTGGATCGTCTGCTGGATTTTGGCCTGTTAAAACTGGAGGAGCATAGCTCGCTCCGCGATTCTTATATCTTTTTGAGAGTTGTTGAGCATCGCCTGCAGATTCTCGATGAACGCGCCATAAGGTGCCTTCCTTCGGACCCAAGAGAACTCAGGAGTTTGGCCCGACGTCTTGGCTACGCGGACGAAACTTCGTTTTCGGAAGACTATGCACGGCACACAGAGCGCACACACCGTCTTTTTGAAGAGCTCTTTTACGGACTGAGATTGGAGCGGAACGCGCCTGCGCCTCAAACAGAAAGCGCCATCAGCGATCTCTTGCTGGGTGCGGACGATCCTGAAACAACGAGTAAGCTCATTGCAGAGATTGGTAGGCGTGGTTTTAGTAGTCCGAAAGCAGTTGCGGAAATGCTGCGCCGGGACATTGCAGGTTCGGAGTATGGCGGGATCTCTCCCGAAGCCCGTGAAGGGTTTGCCGAGATCGCGGAGGCCCTGCTTAGCAGTGCCACGTCCACCAATGATCCTGACCAGGCTCTGCGAGGGCTGGATGCGCTTGCCGACGCGGTACCGTCGCGCGCCGCGCTGTATAGGTCACTGGCAGAGACTCCAGAGTTTCTGAGCCGTCTCTGCTGGATTGCCGCGGAAGGCCCATCGCTGTGGCAAACCCTTCTCGCCCACCTTGAGTTCTTCGACTTGATCGCCAATCCAGAAGAGGATTCACCGGCAAGCGTCCCGACTCCCCAAACTCCAGCAGCTCTGGCCCGACTTGCCCTGCGCAACCGAATCTGGACTGGGTTTCGCGATCTTTGGGGCTTGATCGGGGTCGAGACGGTGATGAAGGAAGTTACGGCTGCAGCAGATGCCGTTGTGGACGCAGCCCTGCAGATTGCGATCAAAGAGACCTCTTATACCGGTCGGTTCGCTGTGATCGGTATGGGAAAGTTTGGCGGCGTGGAGCTTGGGTATGGATCGGACCTGGACGTTCTGTATATCTCCGACGGCGCCCATGTTGCCGAGGCGGCAAAGCTTGCCGACCGGCTGCAAAAGCTTCTGAATGCGGACATTGTCCAGTACGGATTCGCGTTTGAGCTGGATGCACGGCTGCGTCCGGACGGCAGAAAGGGCGTGCTTGCTCTGGACATTGAGAGTTACGCGAACTACTACCGCAATTCCGCCGCAACCTGGGAAAAGCAGGCCCTGCTCAAGGCTCGCATGGCCGCAGGCGATCCCGAACTTGGAAGGGTCTTTACGGCGCTGGTTCAAGAGATCGTGTACGGAGCTCCATCTGCCCCAGGCGTGGAAGACGAGATCCGGACAATGAAGCAGCGGATCGAAAAGGAGCGTCTGAAGTCGGCCAACGATCTGAAACTTGCGCATGGGGGTCTAACGGACATAGAATGGACGGCGCAGCTTCTGCAAATCAGACACGGGCATAAGAGAAAGAACCTGAGGAAGACGGGGACGCTTCCTGCTCTGCTTAGATTACGGGACGACGCCTACATCACGCAGGACGACTGGACGGTTCTGTCGGAAACGTACCGCGACTTGACCCAGTTGCGCAATCACCTTTTTCTAAGTCATGGGATTGGGGTGAACAGTCCGTCTGATTTACCGTCGGAACTGCATGAAAAGATGGTTGCAGTGCGGGATGTTGTGAACAGGGTATTTTTCGGCTACTAACTGTCCTTAGGGCAGACTATAGAGTTCTTTGAACCAGCTTATTAACTTTTGCGCGTTTTGGGATTGTGCATCTAGCACTTTGCAAGTAAGCGCCTGTCTTACTGACTGGCCTGGGGCGTCATGCCAAGCAAGATACGTGTACAGATTAGCTTTGTTGAAGTCAGGCTCCTTACATGTTGCGCCCAGAGCCCTTGCATCACTAAACGACTTAACAGCGAAATCCCAGACTGGCTTCTGGCTCTCAGGAACAAGAAACTTCAAAAATATTTCTAGATTTCCGTCTGATTCATTGTCGGGCATCAACCAGATACCAAGCCGCTTACCTTCCGGGTTAGAAGCAATTGTGCCGTTTTTACCTGGATTCTTAGGCAAGTTTGGGAAGAACGGATGACAAATAGCAAGTAGTGATTCGTACCGACCCTGTACAATGTCGTCAGCATCCATTATTACACCAACCGTATCGTAATTCTTTATGCGGGACGACAAGTACCCCTTTTTAATCACACCAGTGTATCCACCCGTACCCGGAGGGGTTTCAATATTCACAGGCCAATCTGATTCTTCGCGTGAATTCGGCCAAACAACATGTTTAGATATTAGCGATTGAACAGCCCATTTGTCATGTGTTCCTTCGACCACCAAGCAGTTCCGATTGGATTCACTCATACCAACCCCGGAGTTCCATTCGTGAGTCCGCCGCAGCAATTATCTCATCTTCATCGAAGGTTATCGACTTCCCCTTAGAAGGTTCAATCCTGTGTATTCTGATCCCATCATCATGGTGCTCTTCGTCGCCGCAAACTGTAGCAAGCGCCTGGATACAGTCAGCACTGTGCGTGGTTGTAAAAACCTGTACATTCAATTCCTTAGACGCTGAGCAAATTAGCTTCCACATATTTGACAACACCGTATGATGCAACCCGCTATCAATTTCGTCAACAAGGAGTATGCCGCCTTTACAGTGGGCTATTGCAATAGCCATTGCAAGCAATCGCCACACGCCGTCGCCCATACTGCCGATTGGAAGCGGATTTTCACGCCCCTTTAGCTTAAGTACAAAGCCACCACGTGTTGAGTTGCCGCTGGACAGCGCGCTAATCTGGGGCGCAATTCCTTCAATCTGGGGATCAAGAAACTGCAATGCTTGTAAAACAAGATCCTGGTTAGTTGTAAGCGCAATCTTATCCCAGAGACGCACGAGTTCTTGTCCACTGAAGGACTCCGTAGTAATGAACTGACACGACATTTTGGCGGATGGGGATCGGCCTAAGAGTTCGCTTATAGGGGGCAAATCAATTGAGTCTGAGATCATTCTTAAAGAGTCAGACAAGGCAACTAAAGGTACAGGTGGCGCTGGAGTCCCAATCAAGCGCAGAGCCAAGCCGTGCCTGCCAATATTATCACCAGTTGCCTTTAGTATTGCTTGTTCGCGTGGTGATGGGATAGCGATCGAAAATGTAACGGATCGTTCCAGTACTTGACTCCTAGCAGACAACGAGAGTATGGATTTCCTACTAAGATCATGTCCGGTAAACAGGTGACTTATATCAAATTCTTGACGGCGATGACGGGAGTAAGATTCATCCGACGGTCCTTGTTCACACCTGCGTGAAAGCAATGTCGTAATGGAAGAAGGATCCCCACAGGATGCTAGAAGATATAGAGCCTCAAGGACCGAGGTTTTCCCGCTATTGTTCGTGCCGACCAACAGGTTGACACGCCCAAGGTCCGCCATCTCAAAATCTTTAAATGCCCGGTAGCCCTGAATATGAACTGAGGAAAACATAGTTAGCCCTATTATACCGGGGATCCGGTTAATCCTTTGTTGATCGATCTTCTCTTGCAGGGTAACGATCTACGACCACGGTGTCCGGAGTAGGACACTCCGCTTAGTACCTTACCAAATGTATCGTGCGCGAAAGGGGCACGATCCATCTAAGAAATTGGTTGGGCTGCCAGTGTTGGTATGACGACGAGCTCCCTGACTTTGAGGGCTGCGAGTAGTACTTGCTGCCCGAATTGGGTGAGGTAGTACTTATAGGTTTTGCCGACTTTTTTGATGATGCCGTGGACTCGTAAGTTTCTGAGCAGTCTCGAAAGTGTT
>Ga0302315_10001510_pt1 | contig 23431 bp, 18 predicted proteins | sample III_Palsa_N3_1_FD_200532 | JGI IMG/M metagenome (GOLD analysis project Ga0302315, IMG submission 200532) | Peat permafrost microbial communities from Stordalen Mire near Abisko, Sweden - III_Palsa_N3_1 | ecosystem: Environmental > Terrestrial > Soil > Palsa > Peat permafrost | place: Sweden...
TTATCAAAATAAGACCTGTTTATACTAATAATATAGCCTGTCGCCATTATTGTAGAAGTAGAGGGTGTAGCGCCCGATGCAATTAATGTATACGTTGCCCAGTTGTTAGTGGTGTACCATACGTTAATACCGACAGGCAGGGCCGTGTTAAGAGGAACAGTATAAATAGTTCCCCCATTAAGCGAAACATTAAAGCTTGTTAATTGAAAAGCCCCTACAGCGCCGCCGCTAGGCACCCCCCCAAAATCCTCCTCCAGATAAAAATTATTAAGAAGAATAGGAAGATTAGCATTGGTAATAGGATTGATAGCATTTGCTGCGAAGGTTGATTTGGAGTAAGCCAAGTCTGCTAAAGTAAAACCTGTCAGCGCTACCGAGGTAGGGTTTTGAGTATTGGGCACCAACGCTTCATTTCCCTGAGACAATGTAGAAGTAACTGGAAAATGGACATGATCGCTAAAGGTGAATAAGTTGGTATTCCACAACGGACTACCTGCATCAGTTGGGGCTCCTGTACCCTGATTGGCATCTGGTACCCCGTTATTATCGTCGTCTCTTAAACCAAAGCTGTAAGTAGAGCTGCCAGTAGTAGCATCCCGGTATACTCCTCCGCTTGTTGCATTCATTCCTGGTATGACGCAGCCGGGGCAAGTTACCTCTATAGCATCCGTAGCATAACCTAAGGGTAGTTTGCAGGAGGTTGTGCACGCGCCGCTTACGGCCCCCCCCGGCACATAATACAGCTCTTCCAAAAAGGAGCTGATAGCCTGGTTGGTTAAATAAAACGGGCTTTGGGCGTTTTGATTTTCTACAGGGCAATACGCCTTTAGCGTAAAAACTAATTGGGCGTTTCCTAAAAAGTCGTTAATAAACTGGTTAAAATTAGTGATATTACTGTTTGGAATAGCTTTAGCCGCAACGTAGGCAGCGCTACAAGCGCTCATGTTAAACGTTATAGTCCATTGTTCTGATATTGTGCCTGTGGTAGTGGTTAATGGCCAGGTTGTGCCCAGCGGTGTAGGAGGCACCGTAACTGCAGTACTGAGAACAAGCGAAGCCGGTAGCCAAATATTACCTTGTGGATTAGAACTATTGATATAGCCGCCGTTTTGCGTTACCAGAAAAAGAGAGTATTGGTAATTTTGGGGATTATTAACATTCTGGGGGGGATTATATACCCCTCCCGTAGGTAAACCCGTAGTTGCATTTACAGTGCCCATCTCTTCCAGACCCGAGTTAAAAAAGCTCGAGTTGCCCTGTGGTACAGATGTTGTACAACTGCTACAGCCCCAAAGGTTAAGCGATAGTCCGTTTTGCAGGTAAAGGTCAAGTTCCAACGTACTTTTTTCTAAATCCCACTCGGTAATAGTTCCTAAAGAAGCTGAAAGGTTAACGGTAATAACCTGCGTTGCCCCGTCCCAATAAAACTGGTTATGGCCATAGCTGGTGCCCTCCATACTGCTTATATTGCCTACTATGTTTTGACTTGAGTATATACTATAAGCTGAATTGGAAGGGGCTTGATTAATTGTTAACTTTTGGGGAGTGGTAGAACAAGGCCAGTTAAAGTTGCCGCTTATTCTGGCAGGAGAATAATAAGAGTTTATGTTAGGATTACTTCCAATTGTTGTTTCTATTAAATCTTGGTTTGGGCGATTGGGACAGCAGTAATATTCATCCCATGAAATAACAATAACAGAACCTGCAATAAACTCCCCAGCTACATTTGCTGTACTGACAGGGTTAATATACAATCGCTCCACCGCGCCATCTGCAAGAGTAGGATTACTGTTACTACCTTGGTAACTAATTAGTGGCATTGCTGCAAAATTAATGCACCCTGCGGTTGCGCCCGTAGTTACAGTACCTAGTTCCGTTGATGCAGAGGCGTCCACAATGCTGGCGGAAGTTGGTATTGACGCATTAGGATTAAGATAATTAACATCATCGTATACGCCCGTATAGGCAATAGACCCCAGTATTGTTTCCTGTCCCAGAGTCATATTCACATAAGGGTTTCCATTAGGGTTGCTGCTGCTGTAAGATGTGGGCGGAGTTTGAGTAGACGAGTTGCTGCCAAAATAAACAGGGACTATGGGGGCTGTGGCAAGTCCGGCAGCGCTGGAGGCCGTTTGCATAGTTATGCTTGATGCAGGTACAACAACATAGTTCTGATACGCTTCAAAATTAAATTGCACCCCTTCTAACGTATTTCCGACATTTGTATAGGTAACGCTTTGGTGCACCTTTTGTAAAGGGCCAAAACAACTGGGGGGGGTAGCGTTAGAATTAGGGTATAAACTTGTAGGCAATGTTGTTGTGCCATTATACGTTGTGAGGTATGTAGCATTTATACTAGAACTTGGGATAGAAGACTCTATGCTTGCGGGTACTACAACTGGTTCAGAGATAGCGCCAGCCCCAGTCCCATAAGGAATAGTAGAGACATCGTTCGGAAAAAAGCCCCAGCCCAGCGTACTGCTAATATTAGAAATATTGGCGTCTGTGGAACACTTTTTAACAGTTACTGTTTCATTAATTTTGATGTCTGTAGATTTTGAAACAGTTGCATAAAATGCAAAAGCTGTAATGGTTTGCCCACCTACTATAGTAGCATTTGACGGCAATATAAAAATATTGGAAGCCGGAACAGTAGTAGTAGTGGTAGCCGTAGTAATCGTTATTGAAGGAAGTGCAGAGGCAGACACCGGGCCTATTGTATAATATCCCGTGCTACATGCATCTATAAAAGTGAACCAGCCTGTATAATTAACGGATGTATTATATTCAAAAATTCTGGTAAAGGTATTGTAAGGAGGGGTTAATTGCCATGAGCTGTAACTAAGGTTATTGGTTGATGGAGGCCCTGTAAGTTGTGTTATTCCAGGATCTGGGCTGGCAGCCGGAGGGGCAACTGTAAAATTACTTAAAGTGGCATACGTTGTGTTACCCGCAGGGTTAGTTACGGTTATTATACTACTAACGTTTGCGGCAGAAATACCAACAAGAATGGGGAATGTAATGGATGAGGTTGTTGCAGAGTTTGTATAACTAAATGTGAGCGTATTGGCATATAGCGTAGGGCTACTGGGAATTATGTTGGGTGACGTTGAAAAACCAGACGTGGCCGCCAGAGCCATTCCGGTTGGAAGGTTAACCTGATAGTTAGCATTTGGTTCATTTGTTAAATTTATTGTAACATTAGTTTGTGTCCCTGCAGTTAAATTGGCGCTGACAGGGCTAAATGCAATAGTAATACTTTGCGCCTTTAAACTAACACAGGCAAGTAGTAGGCTTAGAAGCAGTAGGATGTGATTTTTTTTCATAATATGCTTTAGTTAATTAACACTCTTTTGGCTGAGGGTAAAAAAGTTTGATTATAGAGCAAGGTAGTCTAACTATGTGTATAAAAAAATATGCAATTGTAAATTTTAAACAACTATGTAATTTTTTGAAACTTTTTATATTTTTAAATTGTGATTAAAAAAGAAATAATGTTAAATAATATTGTTATTGCCCATGTTCTCAATGGAAACCATTTATTTTAAGATTTATCAACATGTATGAATTTTAAATAATTAGATAAAAGCTCCCAGAAATTTATTCACCAGAGCAATAACTTTAATGTAATTAGAATTTTATAGCCTTATTTGAGAAGAGATTTTGCATGCATCTATGTCCATTTATACTGGAGAATAGTTTATTTTAAGAGTATGAGAAAACATATATTTCCCTTATCTTGTTACTAGTCCTAATACTTATGCCTTATGGTAGCTCTGATAGACTGCAACAAAATTATTTGCCATTTCTTACGGAATCCGTAAGAAAAACTTATATCTATACATACTCCAAATATCCCCTATTTAACTTTCAAATAATCTTTATAGGGCATAAGAGCTACTCGGAGTAAACTTCAGTATATTTGGCTATAGTTTAGGGATATAAGAAAGTTTCTCGCCGAGACCACAACCTTCATCGTAGCTTATTAGTTATTAATGAGTTGCGATTCTTTCTTTTTAAACCCCGTACAGATTCTATAATAACCTCTTATACCTTTTTTAACTTTATGCAAAAGTACGTTCAGGCGTCTTAATTCCATTAAAGGCTAAGCTAATTGGCACATTTTAAATGACCTCCTGTTTTAATAATTAGGTAATTTACAACCAAAGCGGATAGACAAAAGGAATTTGTGCTATCTAAAAAACTACTAGTTGAGGGTAAAACTTACCTGGCACACGTTGGCACATTGCTTTTCATTGATATTCGCTTGATATTTTTACTGCTTTTCGTTGATATTTTACTGCAAATTTTTTTAGCATGTATGTTTTTGACAGTTTTAGCAATTGTGCCAGTTGGCATTTTTAAGTGTAAAGTTAAAAGGTTAAAGAATTCAGGTGTTCTTTGCACTATTGATGCCTGGATAAAATAAAAGTAGCATAAAGGGCTGTTACGTTATAGAAAATTATAGTAGTGGACGATATGGGAGCCGCCATGCCAGCGCCTACTATTAGAATCTACCTGGCTAATCCCAAAAAACAGCGCTCTAAAAAAAACCTCTCCAGGTATCTGTTACTATCTCAAAAGCCACGCAGTTTCTGTCGTCCTCAAAAACGCCTAAGTAGGCGGTAACGGCGCTAAAATCTGCAATGGCGCTTTCGGGCGTAGCGCTAAGGTGGTACAGCACGTTGTTGGGCAGGTAGTAAGTTGCCCCGCCTTTTACAGAAGCCAGGTACCCCAGGTCGTTCATTTCTTTCATAAACTCTTCCCAGCTAAAATCGGTTATGTTGTATATTTGGTAAAGGAGAATTACCCCATGTTTTTTGGCCTCTTCCATGTTACGTTAGTTTAGTTTCCTAATATACAATTTTACGATTTCCTAAAAAAGATTTCTTAGCAGGGAACGGGGGTGATTTCCGATTAAAGTTTAGTGGGACTTAAGGTAAAATTCCTACGGAATGAAAGATGCGTCGTATCCAAAAAGAAGGGAACGAATAGTTTACATCGCCATCGTTTGCTACAGGAAGATTTGTATATTTTGAAAGATCCAATGTATCGTACTCACAATCAGTGCTTTTTATAATATAATCTTTCCAGTTTGCGCTAACTAAGTGAGGAAAAAAATCAGGGTATTTCTTTTTTAACTCCATTCTTAAATGTATTCTGTCCTGAATTTGAGAAGGGCTTCTATACTGGTAATGTTTTTGCACTATTCTATCCGGTGCGATTAGGCCAATATGATAAGGCAATACTTCTGTCCTGTCCCATTTTAAGCGGCGCCTGTGCTTAAAAAATCTAATTTCCGAATGTGCTGTTTTCTCAAAATACCTGAGCTTACTTGTTATAGATTCAGGATATGTTTTAAAGTCTACGGTAGCTAAATCCTCCTCTGTTAGCCGGTATTGTATGCGTTTGGCGCAAATAACCTGATAATAAGGTTTAATCTTAGCGATAAATACTCTGGGGTCTTCCGGGTAAAATTCATCCGCATCTAATCGGTTACACCACCAGTCGCCATCGGTAGCATAGTCTTTAAAGTGATTATATACATCGGCTCTTATGCCGTCGCTAAATACTTCATCGGTTTGTTTCCAGGGAACAATTTTTGTATTTGCCCGGGCAAGATTATTGATTTTTTCCCATGTACCGTCTGTGCTACAGTTATCAAGGACAAATATTTTTGTCGCCCATTCAGAAGCTTTTGTAAGCGATAGCTCAATTATATCTGCTTCGTTTTTTACTACACAAATTCCATATATATTCATTTCTTTCCGGAAATATGCTTACTACTAAAATTTACTATTTTTAATACTTCATACGAAACCAGTTCTTATTCCACCCAAAGAACAAACCCTTTAAGGTACTCGCCCTCAGGGTGAAATATATTTACGGGGTGGTCCGGAGGCTGGTGAAGCTGATGTATTATCCGGACGTTTCTTCCCGCGTCCGCCGCCGCCCCAAATACGATCTTCTGGAACAAGTCTTTGCTTATATGCTGGGAGCAGGAAAACGTAACCAGTAATCCCTCTGATTTTATCTTATTGAAAGCCTGCATATTAATATCCTTATATCCTCTGGCCGCCCTATCTACCGAACCCTTATTTTTGGCAAAGGCAGGCGGGTCAAGAATAATAAAATCATAAAAATCGGCAGGCATTTCCCGCAGGTAATTGAAGCAATCCTTCACAATTCCCTTATGTATAGCTGCCGGGTAGTTACTAGTTACATTCTCTTCCGCCAATGCCACAGCATCCTCTGATATATCCAGCGAATGCACTTCTTTGGCTCCTCCTGCGGCGGCATACACGCTAAACCCTCCGGTATAACTAAATGCATCAAGGACGGTCTTGCCCTTAGCCAGTGTTTTTACCAGTTGTCGGTTATCGCGCTGATCCAGAAAGAAGCCGGTTTTTTGCCCCTGCTCCACATCTATTTTAAACCGCTGCCCGTTTTCTACTATCTCAACAGACGGGTTCCCTTTGCCTTTTATCCAACCGTCTTCTGCCTTCACATCCTGTTGGTTCTTAGAGCTGCCACTGGAGCGTTGGTATATAATAGTAAAGCCCAGCTGTTCAAAGCAGTTTATAAATAAATCCTTTCTTCGGTTTATGCCCTCAATCAGAAACTGGGTTACCAGTATATTTTTATAAACGTCCGCAATCAACCCCGGAACAAAATCTCCCTCGGCATGGATAAGCCTGTAGGAGTCTGTCGATGGATTTATAACCAGCGCTTTTCTAATGGCGTAAGCATTCTTTATTTTTTGCAACCAATAAGCTTCGCTTTCAAAACCCCGTGGTTGCTTTTCCCAGTCAAACATTCGGCAACTGATCTGGCTATCGGCCGAGTAGAATCCATAACCCAATACCTCCTTTTTGGCGCTTTGCACTTCTACTATATCCCCTTCTTTTGCTACGCTAATAGTTGCAATGCCCCCCGAAAATATCCAGGGGTGTCGATTAATTACTGATTTCTCCCGTCCGGGCTTTAATTGTAATACTGGTAGTCTCATAGCCTGGCTAAATGCAAATAAAAAATAAAGTTAGTATTATTTCCCTTCTTCTTTTAAAAGCGCTTACAATTCGTTAAATTCATACTATACTTTCCGGGAGACATGAATAGTCGTTCATTACACAACGAGGCGTTTAAAGCAGAATTACAAAAGTTAAATGAGGCGCAGAAGGCTGCGGTGGAACACCTGGAGGGGCCTGTGCTGGTGATAGCGGGGCCGGGAACGGGGAAGACTCAAATACTTTCGGCGCGGATAGGAAACATTCTTTTAAACACGCAAACCAATCCGCATAATATACTGTGCCTTACCTATACCGATGCAGGGGTAGTAGCCATGCGCAAGCGGTTGCTAAAGTTTATTGGTCCGGACGCTTACCGGGTGAACATATATACCTTTCACGCCTTCTGCAACCAGGTAATACAGGAGAACCTGGATTATTTTGGGGTGAGGGAATTACAGCCGATTTCTGAACTGGAAAAGCTGGAGGTGTTTCAGGAACTGGTAGATTCTTTCGATGCTAAACATCCGCTAAAAAGATTTTCCGGCGATGTTTACTATGAGACCAAGAGGTTAGAGGAGTTGTTTAACATTATGAAAAAGGAGAACTACTCTGCCGAATTGATTGAAGAAAAGGCTAATGAATATTTAGACGATTTGCCAAACAGAGAGGAGTTTATTTACAAGAGGGCCAACTCCACCAAAGGAATAAAAGCCGGAGATGTGAACCAACGTAAGCTGGAAGAAGAAAAGGAGAAAATGAGCCTGTTGATAGCCGGGGCGAAAGAGTTCACCAACTATGAGCAGTTGATGAAGGACAGGCAGCGGTATGACTTTAACGACATGATACTTTGGACGCTGGCTGCTTTTAAAAAGAACGAGGAAATGCTGCTGCGCTACCAGGAACGTTACCATTACTTTTTGGTAGATGAGTACCAGGATACCAATGGAGCGCAGAATGAAATATTGCACCTGCTTACCGCGTATTGGGAGCAACCCAATGTGTTTGTGGTAGGCGACGATGACCAGTCTATATACCGCTTTCAGGGAGCCAACGTAAAAAATATTATCGACTTTTCTGATAAATACAAGGCTACTATAGAAATTGTTATTATGGCGGAGAATTACCGCTCCACCCAAGCAATATTAGACAGCGCCGGGGCGGTGATAAAGAATAACAAAGAACGGCTGGTGAATAAAATTATCGGCTTGAGTAAAGACCTTACGGCACAAAACAAGTTACTATCAGACCGTAAACCTGTCATAAAAGAATATTATAATACCCTGCACGAAGAAGCGGGGATAGTAATGGAGCTGGAACAACTATACAAAGCGGGTGAAGACCTTAGCGATGTGGCTGTGATATACCGCAACCATCGGCTGGTAGAGAATATTGTGAAGGGGCTGGAGTTGAGGGGTGTGCCATTTAACATAAAACAGAAAATAAACATACTAGAGCTTCCGTTCATCAATTCTATTATTAATATCCTGCGTTACGTACAAGAAGAATATGAAAGCCCCAACAGCGCAGAATACCTGCTGTACGAAATTATGCACTACCATTTTTTTGATATTCATGTTAGGGATGCGGCAGTTATAGCGAGGGAATGCAATAAGAAGCACGATGGGTACCGAAAGTCCTGGCACGACCTGATGAGGAGCAAGGAGCGGATGTTTCAACTGAATTTGGTTTCCGCTAAAGCTATTTATGAACTGGAAGAAAACCTCACCTATTGGATAAGAGAAGTCGCCAACCTGACGGTGCAGGGGTTATTTGAGAAAATATTATCAAGAGGTGGTATTCTTACCTATGCTATGAAGTCGCCTGAAAAAATATGGCTGATGCAGGTGATATCTACCTTCTTCGATTTTATAAAAACGGAAACAGCGCGAAACAATGGAGTAGGCCTGAAAGAAATTTTGGCCACGCTGGATAAAATGAGAAACAATGGCATTACGTTAAACTTAGATAAGGTAGTGCATTCTGAGAAAGGTATAAATTTTGTAACAGCCCATTCCTCTAAAGGGCTTGAGTTTAAGCATGTGTATTTAATAGCCTCCGCCTCCAGGTATTGGGAGGCTGGGTTTAACCGCAGCCGCACGTATAAAATACCCGATACATTGTCTGAAGCCGAGGGAGAAGACAGAAGCGAGGAAGAACGCCGACTGTTTTATGTAGCCATGACGCGCGCCAAACAAAACCTTACTATCTCGTATGCCGCTAAAGAGAATAACGACAGGGAGCAGGAGATGTCCCAATTTGTAGCGGAAATACTAGAAGGCACAGATATAGTAGCGGAAAGGGTTAGCCTTTCTGATGAGCAAGTTATTACATTTAAAGCGGAAGTAATGGTAGAAGCAGAAAAGCCATCCGTTCCCCTTATTGATAAGGAGTTTTTAAAAGAGGCGTTGAAGGATTACAAGATGAGCGTAACGCACTTAAATAAATACTTGCGCTGCCCGCTTTCGTTCTACTTTGAAAATATTATACAAGTGCCTACGGCCAGAAGCGAGAATATGGGATTTGGAAATGCCGTACACTTTGCGCTGTACAGTTTGTTTCATGAAATGGTAAAATCTCAAAAAAAGGCTTTCCCATCTAAAGAAGAGTTCTTTAAATTCTTTGAACAGGGGATGAAAAACTACCATTCTCATTTTAGCGATAAGGAGTACAAGCGAAGGATGGACTACGGGCGGGAGCTGCTACCGGAGCTATACGACAATTACATAAACAAATGGGAGAAAGTTGTGGTAGTAGAATACAGGATTAATAATGCCGAAGTACAAGGCATACCGGTTACAGGGGCTTTGGATAAGTTGGAGTTTGACGGCTTTAAAGTAAATGTGGTAGATTATAAAACAGGAAGCCCTGACTCTGGAAAGAAGAAGTTAAATCAGCCCAACGAAAAAGACCCTAAAGGCGGCGACTATTGGCGGCAGATCATATTTTACAAGATTCTTTTGGACAACGACCGCACCAACAGGTACGAGATGATTTCCGGGGAAATCGACTTTGTGCAAAAGGACAGTAAGAAAAGTTTTGTGAAAGAGAAAATTTATGCCAGGCCCGAAGATATTAAACTAGTGATGGGGCAGATAAAAGATTCTTATAGTAAAATTATGAATATGGAGTTTGAGCAGGGTTGCGGAGAAGAGGATTGCAGGTGGTGTAATTTTGTGAAATACAATTACAAAACAGAACAGGCAGAACTGATTAAAGCAGAAGAAGAGGATTAATCCGTTTTCACCTTCTAATAGTTTTAGAGTGGTTTTAATATAATTAGCTTTACAGAAAAAATTATGTCTCCGTTTCTTATAGGTATTTTAGTGGCAATCCCTCTTATTGTTATTCAGTTCTTTATTTTGCGAAAGGTTTTTAAACGATTTAACGACCAGAATAAAAAAGACTAAGAATAAACCTCTTTGTTATACTGTTTTTTAAAAGACAGGTCGTTAATAATATATAGGTAGTTGCCAAGCAGCCAGCTCCCCACTGCGCCGGTAACGTGCCAAAGCCAGTGAGTTCCCATAGGTAGCAGGGGAGGCTCTAAATTATCAATTTGCCGAAATGTAAGAGAAATAATAAAAAACAGGCAGGCTAACGTTAACTGCCAAACACCCAAGAACCTGGACTTTATCAGGATAATTAGCGATGGAAGAAAGATCATAAAGCCAGTGATGAAGTAGGCAATATTTACTGTAATATGCCCCTCTAATGTTAAAAACCTGCGACTAAAGAGCAAAAACCTAATTGCTACGGAAACTATAACGATTACAGCTACCATCCAGGTTTTAGGAAGTACTTTGTACCAAAAGTAAATACTTACAAGCAAAGTAAGAATGGCGATAGGAAGCACATCCATCCATAAAAGGTATCTGGAATAGCGAAAAGCATGGAAAAGTGTGCTGCCTATTCCGCCTGCAAATAGCAGGGGAAGGCATATTGTAAGAAAAGGATATTCTTTGTATTTCCCTTTTAGCCGGATAGCCCAGTATATAACAGGAACCAGAAAAGCCAGGGAAGAGATTGCATTCCAAGGTTCTGCAATTAAAGAATGCAGGTTAGTTTCTGCATATACAGGGCCTCCATCGGGCATGCCCGGTATTCTTGTATTTAATGCATTAAGAAAATTCACCGAAAGTCCTATTGTTGTGTTTTTACAAAAAAAATCATTAAGCTTCATTTTGCAATAGCTGTGCCAGATTTTTTTTCATTCTACGGGTTAAACATTTTGCTAACTTAGCCTTTAGTTATTATACCTGTATATTAAATTTTTAGTTTTTTGTTAAACAATACACAAATAGGCTTATGTGGAAAGAAGAGAATAATAAGTTAAAAAGAGTCTTTACTTTTAAAGACTTTATAGAGGCTTTTGGTTTTATGGCTAAAGTGGCCCTAATAGCAGAAAAAATGGATCATCACCCGGATTGGTCAAACTCGTGGAATAAAGTGACCATAGAACTTAGTACGCATAGCGAAGGCAGCAAGGTTACTGATAAAGACCATAAGCTTGCAAAGGCAATTGATAAATTATATATCTGATAATTGTCTATTTATAATTAGGAACTCCTTATGTAAATTTATTTTTTTATTAATTGAGCATATTGATAAACATTTATTGAACTTTCTTTCATTTTTATAAGTATTGAGAATATGGGTGATGATGAATATATGGCTTCTGTAAATAACCTGGCGAGCGACGAAAGCTCTGGCAGGAATGGAGGCTTTGCCAGCGATGGAGTGGGTAATCATAAGAATTATGAGATTCTACCTATTCAGGAGTTGCGCAAAGAAGCTGAGAAGTTGAATATTAAAGATTTTGACACGCTAAATAAACAATTATTGATTGAGGCAATCAGAAACGCCTCTAAATCATAATTTATTACAGCTCAATTTCCAACATTAATAATTCCGATGGACCTGCATCGTCGTTATCGGTAACGGCAAGCGCTATGTAAGTTTCGGCATCTTTTTCCAATATGGTGATTGATTCAACCTTTCCTTTATAAGGGGAGCTGTTTTCCTCCAACAGTGTTATTCCATGTGCTTTATAAATTTTGCCCAGTTCTTTGTTGTAAAGGTCTTCCTGCTTCATCCAGCCAATGTAACTTCCAAGCACTTCTCCATCGTCAATGGCATTGGGAGTATTCTCCACCGAGGCGGTAAAAAAAACCTTATCATCAAAAATACATCCGCCAGAAAAACCAGAAGGAATATTATTAATAGCTGGTAATTGATATGGATAAACAGTTGGGAAAGGAGTCATTTCCGTATGTCCTTGCGCATATTCTATAAATTCTTCCAGTTTAAAATATAAGGCGGCATTTTTACTGCCTCCGCTCATTCTGTTAAATAAAATAAAGTTCTCTTTGCCTGTTGCAGCCCCTTCCAGGTTAAGTTCCCCTTCTGCTACTATTTCCTCATTAGCTCTTAACAGATCGTACAAATCCTTGACCCGAACCTGAAAAACAAGATGCTTCTTGTTGTAATTCGTAGGTAGCTTTACCAGAAATGCTATATCCCTTTGTGGGCTTTTAGAACCAGAGCCAAGTATTAGCAGATGTGGGTAATTGTTTATGCTGACTACCGACATGCACTCCAGGTCTGCCTTAAAGGGCTTAGGTATTTTCCCCTCTTTTAATTCTGCAGGTTCATAAAGTTTTATGCGGTCAAGAATCTCCAGGTTTTGATTCAACTTGAAAAGATAGGGAGAATCGTCGCCAATGATGTAAATAATACCATTAATAACTTCTATCCCAGAGGCTGAAGGAATTTCGGGTAATAGCGCTTTTTTTAGGATAGTAACTTTCAATAGTAATACTATTTATGAGCGGCCTTGAAATTCGTTTTTCCGCTCTCCAGGAAATCAATAAAATTATCTATGTCAAGATTGTATGCAATAGGTTCAACTAAGGCCTTTTCAGTAAAGGGGTCAAGAAGTACATAGTAAGGCTGAGCATTTACTTTAAATTTTGTGATCTCAATATCTGCATTTAATGCGCCTATAGTTTTCTTCGTTTTATGATCGTAGGCGGACTCGTACCATTGTTCTTTAGGTAGCTCCATTTTATCGTCCACATACAATGCTACTATCAAATAATCATTGTTCAGTATCTTTAATACTTCGGGATCAGACCACACATTGGCTTCCATCTCTCTGCAGTTAACGCATCCGTGACCGGTGAAATCAATAAAAATCGGTTGATTTTTCTCTTTAGCGCATTTAATGGCCTGTGCATAATCAAAATATCCTTTTAACCCATGCGGCAGTTTTAATTTGCCAGCATAGTTAGGCTCTTCACATAAGATTTTACGGTCTGTTGAAACGGTTGTACTGTATTCCCTAATAATTCCCGGAAGATCAAAATCATGGGTGGACATCGGGGGCAGGTAGCCCGACAAAGCTTTTAGCGGCGCGCCAAACATTCCGGGTATAAGGTAAACTACAAATGCAAAAACTGCTATAGCGCTTATAAGACGAGGGACAGAGGTATGAGAGACGTCGCTGTCGTGCGGCAGTTTAATTTTGCCAAGCAGATAAACGCCAAGAAGAGTAAATACCGCAATCCATATCGCTAAATAAACTTCTCTGTCCAATAGGTTCCAGTGGTAAACCTGGTCGGCAATGCTTAAGAATTTTAACGATAGCGCTAGTTCCAGAAATCCTAATGATACTTTGATTACGTTTAGCCAGCCGCCCGATTTTGGCAAAGCCTTAAGCCAGGATGGGAACATGGCAAACAGCGTAAAAGGTATTGCAAAAGCCAGCGAGTAGCTTAACATACCCAGAGCAGGCTTTAGTAGTTGCCCGGTGGCAGATTCTACTAGTAAAGAACCGACAATAGGAACGGTGCAGGAGAAAGAGACCACCGCCAGCGTAATACCCATAAAGAAAGCCCCATAGTAGCCGCCTTTGTCTGCTTGTTGGTCCACTTTGTTTACCAGAGAACTTGGCAGGGTAAGTTCGAACAAACCAAGGAACGATAGTGCAAAAAACACAAACACGCCAAAGAATAAAACATTGGGCAGCCAGTGTGTGCTTACCAAATTTGCCAGGGTTGGGCCTACTGTTACGCCTATTAGAACGAAAAGAGAGACAATGGAAAGCCCATATACTACTGCTTTTTTTATAGCCTGTCCCCTGGTAGCGCTGGCATTCGTAAAAAAGGTAACCGTAAGCGGAATCATAGGAAACACACAGGGTGTAAGTAAAGAAACCAGCCCGGAGCCAAAGGCTAGGATAAGGAAGTACCATAGAGATTGGTTGTCAGAAGTAGTTGTTTCCGGCTTAGGGTCTTCTACTGCTTTTTCCTTTGAGATAGTAGCTACCGCGGATTTCTTGGCAGAGCTGGTAGAAAGGCTATCAGGACTATTGGTTTGTTGAATGGCAATTGCGGTTGTCTCTTTTGGCGTTAATGGAGGAGCTTTTTCTTCTATAAGCTCTCCAATCACCTCAAGCTTCTTAAAGGTATAAGTGGTATCAAACGGCGGCAGGCAGGTTCCTGTAACGTCGTTACATACCTGGTAGTTAATAGTAGCTGCAATTTTAGGATTAGACTTTAATATCTTTACCTTTTGACGAAACTCAACTTCTTTTTTGAAGTAGGTATATTCTCCTCCCCATATATCATCGTATTTTTTGTGGAAGCCAATAGGTATTAGTTTCCCCACAAGTTTATAGGAACCATTCGGGGTAAAGCTAAAGGTAGTAACATTGGGGCCAAGGCTGGGGCTAAAATCAGAAGAATACATATACCAGTCCTCTTTAATTTTCCCCTTAAAGATAATTTCGACCGTCTCTCCCGCTTTTACTTTATCCTTAGAAAAGGAAAAGCTCCATGTAACCGGATTAACTTGTATGTTATTATTCCGCTGGGCATTGCTTATCCCGTAAGTAAGAATAAAACTAAGAAGAAAAATGTATCTAATATTATTCACAATCATTGTATTCTCGAAAATTATACAAAATCAATCGTTTATTAAAATTTGCTTTTTATTGAGCGCTGCAAAATGTTTATAAAAAAGGCTTATAGTTTCTATGCCTTTAAAGTAGTTAAATACCTGGTAGCTTTCATTGGGCGAATGAATAGCGTCCTCATCTAACCCAAAACCTAATAATACTGTTTTTAATTCCAGTTCTTTCTCAAAAAGACTCACTATGGGTATACTACCACCTTCCCGCATTGGAACAGGCGTTTTACCCCAGGCCTCTTCAAAAGCTAAACTTGCCGCTTTATAAGCCAGCGAGTCCGTAGGAGTTACCGCAGGCTCTCCTCCGTGATGAGGCCTTACCTTCACTTTTACCGATTTAGGGGCAATCGCCTCAAAATGCTTTGTAAATAGATCCGTAATCTTTTTTGAAGATTGGTTCGGTACTAACCGCATAGAAATTTTAGCGTAAGCCTTTGAAGGTAAAACGGTTTTTGCGCCCTCTCCAGTATATCCTCCCCAAATTCCGTTTACATCCAACGTTGGGCGAATGGAAACCCGTTCAAGGGTAGAGTAACCGGTTTCTCCGGCAACGTCTTCAATATCCAGCGCTTTTTTATAATCTTCCAGGCTAAATGGTACGCCTGCAAGGGCCTTGCGCTCTTCGGGGCTAAGTTCCACTACATCATCATAAAAACCAGGAATTGTAATGTGATTGTTTTTATCCTTTAAAGAAGCAATCATCTCGCAAAGGATATTAATAGGGTTTGCCACGGCTCCGCCATATAACCCGGAGTGCAGGTCTCTTTTTGGCCCCGTTACTTCCACTTCCACATAGCTCAGTCCACGTAATCCAACAGTTATTGATGGCACTTCGTTGGAGAATATACCAGTGTCAGATATAAGAATCACATCCGCTTTAAGCAGTTCTTTGTGTTCTTTTAGAAAGGTTTCCAGGTTGTTAGAACCCACTTCTTCCTCTCCTTCAATCATAAACTTTACATTACAAGCCAAGCTATTGGTTTGCATCATCAGTTCCAAAGCCTTTATGTGCATATACATCTGCCCTTTGTCGTCGCAGGCTCCGCGGGCATAAATGCGCCCATTACGGATTTGCGGTTCAAAAGGGGGAGATTCCCATAACTCATATGGATCAGCCGGTTGCACGTCGTAGTGCCCATAAACCAATACAGTAGGCAGGCTTTTATCTATTATTTTTTCGGCATATACCACCGGAAAACCCGCTGTAGGGAATAGCTGAGCCTTGTCCGCCCCGGCGTCTTCCAGCTTTTTCTTTACATGCTCTGCCGTTTTTAAAACATCATTTTTAAACTTACTGTCTGCGCTAACGGATGGTATTCTTAACAGCTCAAAAAGCTCATCCAGAAACCGCTGCTTATTCTTTTCAATGTACTCGTTCATAAAAAATGTTAACTCTCAATTATGTTATCAGGAAGGTTGTTTTAATAAATCCTCCATCTTTTGTCTCATTCCCTCTATGCCTTGTAACCCGCCCGTATGTACGCAAATAATACGCGCTCCGGGTTTAAAATAGTTCTTTTTTATAAGATCATATACCCCATAAAATAGCTTTCCTGTATAAACAGGATCAGTTATTATGTTAGTTCGCTCCTCAAAAGATTTGATAAACTTAACAAGTTCGGCGGTTATTTTTGCATAGCCCCCAAAATGATAGGCATAAGTTATTTCAAAATCCTTGAAATCATCCCCAATTAGCAAAGCTATCTCTTTTTCTATATAACCGTCTCCTTTTAATGCGGAAAACCCTATGGCCTTTTTACCTTCGGGAAGAGCAGAGCAAATTCCCGCCAGGGTGGCTCCCGTTCCGCAAGGGCAACAGATATAATCAAAGCCCAGGTCTATTTCTTTTATTATCTCTTCGCAACCTTTAACCGCAAGCCCGTTACTTCCGCCTTCGGGAATAAGATAAAAATTTCCATGTAGGTTTTTTAAGTCATTTATAAAATCTGGTTCTTCTTTTCTTTTATAGTCTTCTCTATCCACAAAGTGTAAAAGCATTCCTTGTTCCTGTGCAAATTTAAGGGTGGGGTTTTCGGGTGAAGCGTCTTTTCCTCTTATCACCCCTATTGTTTTAAACCCAAATTCTGCCCCGGCGGCAGCTAAAGCATAAATGTGGTTAGAAAAAGCCCCCCCAAATGAAAGAAGGGTGTCCTTTTGCTGATTTTTTGCCTCAAGCAAATTGTATTTCAATTTCCTCCATTTGTTCCCCGAAATAGCATGATGGATAAGATCGTCTCTTTTAACGTATAGCTCAACCCCGTATTCTTCCAGTAAAGAATCGTTCACTTTTTGAAGTGGCGAGGGCATATTAAGGTGAAGCATTTTGGCTATTGAATAAATTGTTAGCAATTTAGCATTTAGTTAAACTAGTTGATGAAAGAGATGATAGAGGAACAGGAAAATTACGATCTGCCGGAAGAGGCGGAACTTTTTGAACATCACCGAATAGAAGTAGATAAAGGACAGACGCTTATACGGATTGACAAATTCCTGATGGACAGGATACCCAACGTTACCCGTAACAAGGTGCAAAATGCCATTACGGTAGATACGGTACAGGTAAATGGCAAGTCAATTAAGGCAAGCTATAAAGTTAAGCCGGGAGATATAATTACTATTTCATTGCCTCATCCTCCCCGCGAAGATGTTGTTGTTCCGGAGAATATTCCCCTAAACATTGTGTATGAAGATAACGATCTGCTGGTAGTAAACAAAGCTGCCGGTATGGTGGTGCACCCTGCCTACCAGAACTGGGAAGGTACTTTGGTAAACGCCCTGGCTTACCACTTCCAGAATCTGCCGACTTCGCAAAATGGCGAGGGCCGACCGGGACTGGTGCATCGTATAGACAAAGACACTTCGGGCCTATTGGTAATAGCAAAAACAGAGCTAGCAATGACGCACCTGGCGAAGCAGTTTTACGAACATTCCATTGAACGCACGTATGTGGCGCTGGTATGGGGAGAGCCGCAACCAGTTGAAGGAACTATAAATGTAAACATTGGCAGAAGCCCTAAAGACCGCAAAGTAATGACCGCCTTTCCCGAAGGGGAAGATGGAAAGCACGCCATTACCCATTATAAGTCTCTTAAATCAATGTATTATGTTTCGCTGGTGCAATGCAACCTGGAGACAGGCAGGACTCATCAGATACGCACGCACATGAAGTACATTGGACATCCTATTTTTAACGATGCAACTTATGGGGGAGATAAAGTATTAAAGGGCACCACCTTTACAAAGTATAAACAATTTGTAGATAATTGTTTTAAAATAATCCCCCGCCAGGCGTTACACGCCAAATCGCTTGGCTTTATACACCCAACCATAAAAAAGTTTATGCAGTTTGATTCAGAAATCCCTGAAGATATGATGCAGGTCATTGAAAAGTGGGAAAAATATTCTGACTATACGAAGGATAGCGGCGCTTAATGATTTTGTGAAGCGGATGAAAGAAAAAATAAGAATTTAAACCTTTTGCTTCTAACATTATGGTTAAATTGGCAGCAGATTTTTAAACAGTTAATGAAAGACCAGAATTTTACCCAGAAGGCAACCGCCGCCGGACTCATCATAACTCTGGGAATTATTTACGGAGATATTGGCACTTCTCCGCTTTATGTAATGAAGGCTATAGTCGGGGATGGGACAATTAATGCAGAAGTGGTGCTTGGCGGCCTCTCCTGTATTTTCTGGACGCTTACGCTACAAACTACTATTAAATACGTTTACCTTACTCTGAAGGCAGACAATAAAGGCGAGGGGGGAATTTTTTCTCTGTTCGCTCTGGTGAGAAGAAGAAGCCCTTATATGGTTTTGCCAGCTATTATAGGCGGTAGCGCACTGCTGGCAGACGGCATCATTACTCCGCCAATCTCCGTTTCTTCTGCGGTGGAGGGTTTGCTTATTCTTAACCCTAAAATCCATACCATACCAATAGTAATTGTCATTTTGGTGGTACTGTTTTTTATACAACGGTTAGGGACAAAACATATAGGGAACGCTTTTGGCCCCATTATGCTGCTCTGGTTCCTTATGCTGGGGACCTTGGGGACAACACAACTTATGGGGCATTGGGATGTTCTGAAATGCATAAATCCTTATTATGGGTATATGCTTCTTGTTCACTATCCACATGGATTCTGGCTGCTGGGGGCAGTCTTTCTTTGTACCACTGGGGCGGAGGCTTTGTATTCTGACTTGGGGCATTGCGGCCGTAAAAATATTCACATTACCTGGGTGTTTGTAAAAACCTGCTTATTGCTCAACTATTTTGGCCAGGGAGCCTGGATACTACAACATACTGGCGAAAAGCTAAATGGGGAGAATCCTTTTTTTACCGTCATGCCGGAGTGGTTTCTTATTTTCGGAATTATTATAGCCACCATAGCTACTGTTATTGCCAGCCAGGCGCTTATAAGCGGCTCCTTTACACTTATTAGCGAAGCTATAAGGCTCAATCTCTGGCCTAAAGTCAGGATTAATTACCCTACTACTACCAAAGGACAGCTTTTTGTCCCTAGCGTAAACAGGTTGTTGTTGATAGGGTGTATTTTTATTACCCTGCATTTTAGGGTATCGTCAAATATGGAAGCCGCTTATGGCCTTGCTATAAGCCTAACCATGCTTATGACTACTATATTACTATGCGCCTACCTGTTTTATGTAAAAAAAGTGAACATAGTATGGGTATTACTTTTACTGGTAACCTATATTACTATCGAGACTTGTTTCTTAGTGGCCAACCTTAGCAAGTTTGTTCACGGAGGTTACGTAACTCTTTTAATAAGCGGAGTCCTTATTACTATTATGTGGGTATGGTACAAAGCCAGGAAAATTAAGAACAGGTTTACTGAATTTGTAAATATTGCCGATTACTATCCCTTACTGGAGGAGCTGAGTCATGATATGTCAGTGCCCAAATATGCCACCCATTTGGTTTACCTTACCGGGGCAATGAACCCGAAAGAAATAGAATCAAAAATAATGTACTCTATTTTCCAGAAGCAGCCTAAAAGGGCGGATATATACTGGTTTCTGCACATAGACGAAACGGACGATCCTTACCAGATGGAATACAAAGTGACCATTATGGTTCCTAACGATGTGATACGTGTTGATTTCAGGCTCGGCTTTAGAATAGAGCAACGGATAAATCTTTTCTTTCGAAAAGTCGTCGAAGATATGGTGAAGAATCAGGAAGTCGATTTCACCAGCCGCTATACTTCTTTAAATAAAAGAAATGTTATAGGCGATTTTCGATTTGTGGTATTGGAAAAACATCTGAGCCATGATAATGACCTGGATGCTGACGAGCAACTGGTAATGGATGGTTATTTCTTGCTTAAAGAAATCAGCCTTTCGGAATCCAGCGCTTTTGGGCTAGATACCAGTAATGTGTCTGTAGAAAAAGTGCCAATGGTAATAGCGCCTGCCGAAGGAATACACTTAAAACGAATAAAATAATAATAGAAATGAGGATAGTAAAAGAAATACCCTTAGGCAATAGCAAGGCTACTATCTTTTCATGGAATGGGAAGTACCTGCTTAAGTTCGAGTCGGGAGGGTACGAGCAAACTTACAAGATAAGCGAGATGGATATGACAGGAGATGATGATATAGTAAAACTGCTGTCGGACACTGAGTTTATGAATCTTGTTACAGAACGCTTCAAGACAATGCATAAAGACTTTGCCGATGCCATCAATAAAGTAGTATAGTTAATTGTCAAATAAAGTTAATAACTATGGCTGTTCAAAAACCTTTCAATTTTAAAAAGTGGATTGATGAAAATCGTCATCTGCTTAAACCTCCGGTAGGCAACCAACAAGTTTATAAAGACAATAAGGATTTTATTGTAATGGTAGTGGGTGGGCCTAATGCGCGTAAAGATTTCCATTATAACGAAGGGGAAGAGTTTTTTTATCAGTTGGAAGGCAACATAGTGCTAAAGATAATAGAAGAAAGTAAAGTAGTAGATGTTCCAATAAACGAAGGCGATATTTTTTTGCTCCCCCCAAGAACGCCCCATTGCCCGCAACGCCCGGCGAATACCATAGGCCTGGTGATGGAAAGGTACAGAGAGCCAATTGAGAAGGATGGTTTTATGTGGTTCTGCGAACATTGCGGAAATAAGTTGTACGAAGAATTTGTTGAGGTGAGCGATATAGTAAAACAACTACCGATAGTAATGGAAAAGTTTTATGCCTCCGTTGAATTACGCACCTGCAAAAATTGCGGTACGATAATGGAACCTCCACATAAAGCATAAAACTATGCGGGCAAAAAATTATCAGAACTCACTGGAGTTTGCCCGGAGACTGGACGACGAAGACCCCTTAAAAGAATTCAGACAGAAGTTTTTTATCCCTAAGGTAAAAGGAAAAGAAGTCGTTTACTTTTGCGGCAATTCCCTGGGCTTGCAACCCATAGCTGTAAAAGATTACATAGAACAGGAACTGAAAGACTGGGCAGAGCTTGGAGTAGACGCTCATGAGAATGCAAAAACCCCCTGGATACCCTACCACAGAAGCGTTGTAAAAGAAACAGCTAAAATAGTAGGCGCCAAACCCATCGAAATAGTGATGATGAATTCGCTTACAGTGAATCTTCATCTTATGCTTACTACTTTTTATAGGCCTGACAAAAAAAGATTCAAGATTATAACCGAAGCAGGCGCATTTTCCTCTGATCAATATGCCTTAGAATCTCAGGTAAAATTACACGGACTAGACCCGAGAAAAGCAATAGTGGAAGTAAAACCCCGAAAAGGGGAATATACTATTAGAACAGAGGATATAGTAGAGTGCATAGACCAAAATAAAAAAGAATTGGCTTTAGTGTTCTTTGGGGGGATAAATTACTATACCGGGCAGGCTTTTAATATGGAGGCTATAACGGCGACGACTCATAAGGCAGGGGCAGTAGTTGGCTTTGACCTTGCGCATGCCGCAGGAAATATAGTATTAAAGCTGCATGACTGGCAAGTTGATTTTGCCGTATGGTGCACCTATAAATACCTTAATGCAGGCCCTGGCGGAGTAGGAGGTTTATTTGTGCATGAAAAGTATGCCTATAAAAAGCTGCCCCGTATGGCAGGTTGGTGGGGACATAACGAAGAGGAACGTTTTATGATGAAGAAAGGCTTTAGCGCTATATCAGGCGCTGAAGGCTGGCAACTAAGTAACCCTTCTATCCTTTCAATGGCGGCATATAGGGCTTCTGCAGACATTTTTAATAAGGCCGGAATAGCAAAGCTTATTAAAAAAAGCCAAATGCTGACAGGTTACCTGGAATACCTGATTACTACCGGATGCACATCTCCCTCTGTGTTTAAGTCTCAAGATGTGGGTTATACTATTAGAATAATTACTCCTAAAGAGGAACAGGAAAGAGGTTGTCAACTTTCGATACTGGTTAAGAAAAACGGAGAAAAACTTTTTGAACGGCTTAAATCAAAAAACTTTGTAGTGGACTGGCGTTCTCCGGATGTGATACGGGTTGCTCCGGTTCCTTTATACAATACCTTTGAGGAAGTCTATAAATTTTCGAAGGAGTTAACGAAAGTTTGCCGCCTGGAATAATTGGGGCTTAGTTTTCTTCCTTAAACCAGCCAGAGTACATTACATAATTATTGGCAATACGCTCTACCAGGTCTTTAAACTGTTCCTCGCTAACTTGTTTCACCTTTTTCGCAGGTGTTCCTGCATAAATGCTTCCTGATTCCACCCTGGTATTTTCCAACACTACGGCCCCTGCGGCTATAATGGAGTTCTTTTCCACATAAGCGTGGTCCATTACTATAGCACCCATGCCTATCAATACATTGTCTTCCAGCGTGCAGCCATGCACAATAGCATTATGCCCTATTGACACATTATTTCCTATTTTGGTAGGGGCTTTCTGATAGGTGCAATGAATAATGGCTCCATCCTGGATGTTAACTTTATTGCCAACATGTATATAATGAACGTCTCCCCTTACCACAGCATTAAACCATATAGAGCAGTCATCGCCAGTGATTACTTCACCCACTACGGTGCAATTCTCTGCCAGAAAAATATTTTTTCCGAATTTTGGCGCTATTCCTTTAACAGCTTTTATAATTGGCATCGTTTTTAATTCTAAATTCTTAAATTTAGCCTTTATTTGTTAAGTTATATTATGAAAAAAATAATTTTTGCCTTATTGATTCTGGCCTTTAGTTCATACGAAATATATGGCCAAAATTACGGGCAGCCATATAGCCAATCCTCTTATGTTAAGCAGTCTTACAAATCCAACGAGGGGGGCCTGCCTCGCCCTTCTTTTGAGTTAGCTACTGGTATTCAGTTATATAGTTTTAGGGGAAATATCAATGAGCAGGGCAATGGCTTTGCATTGTTAGCCCCTAATCCTTCAATATATTTTGTTTATAGCCTTATGGTATCGTGCAATATACCGGTTAAACAAAT
>Ga0302315_10001514_pt1 | contig 23406 bp, 18 predicted proteins | sample III_Palsa_N3_1_FD_200532 | JGI IMG/M metagenome (GOLD analysis project Ga0302315, IMG submission 200532) | Peat permafrost microbial communities from Stordalen Mire near Abisko, Sweden - III_Palsa_N3_1 | ecosystem: Environmental > Terrestrial > Soil > Palsa > Peat permafrost | place: Sweden...
CGGAAGTGATCCGCGTACTTGCCAGTTACGACCTGGCTAAAGCGCTTGCACTTACCGTTAATGAAATCGAACTGCCTTCGGAATTAACTGTTGAACAAAAAGTACTGGAAGTAGCGTAAATAATAACTTGAATTATGAAAACATTCATTTATCTGATCATAACGGCGTTCATTTCGGTGGGCGCCTTTATGACCGCCCTTAACCAAAAGGCATCAACGATCCCATATATCAGCGCTTTTGGCGTTTGGGTGTGGTTTTTCTGGGCGTGGTACCGAAGAATGAAATAGCCAGGCGGCAACCGTTTCAGGGAGCGTCAAGCAGGCGCTCTCCTGTAACGGTGATAAATCTAATTAAAACTCTTAATTTTAAATTTTATGACCAAGGATCAAATTATCATATATCAAACTTCAGATGGACAAACAGCCATTGAAGTAAAACTGGAAGACGAAAGCGTATGGCTTACCCAGGGCCAGATGCAAGAACTATTCAATCAAACTAAGCAGAATATCAGTTTACACATTAATAATATATTCAAAGAAGGTGAATTAGAGGCAAATTCAGTTGTCAAGGAATCCTTGACAACTGCCGCAGATGGGAAAAAATATATGACTAAACATTATTCCTTAGATATCATTATATCAATTGGTTACCGGGTTAAATCAAACAGAGGTACTCAATTCCGGATATGGGCAAACCAGGTATTAAAGGAATACCTGATAAAGGGATATGTTATAAACGAGCAAAAATTAAAAGAGCAGGCTGAACAATTCAATTTATTAAAGCAGACCGTTGCGCTGTTAGGCAACGTATTAGAAAATAAGGACGAGCTTACAACCGACGAAGCAACAGGCCTTTTAAAGGTAGTTACGGATTATAGCTACGCCCTGGATATCCTGGACAAATATGACCATCAGCAACTAACGGTAGAGGGGACTACCGATCAGCAATTGTTTGTCGCCACCTATGAGGAAGCCATGCTGGCCATTAAAGACCTAAAGGATAAATTCGGGGGCAGTTCCTTGTTCGGAAATGAAAAGGATGACTCTTTCAAAGGATCTGTCGGAACCATTTACCAATCTTTCGGCGGCGTAGAATTTTATCCGACTATAGAGGAAAAGGCGGCAAATCTATTATACTTCGTCGTAAAAAATCATTCCTTTTCCGATGGTAACAAACGCATTGCGGCATATCTCTTTGTGTGGTTCCTCGAAAAAAATAACATCCTATATCGCGAAGATGGCTCAAAGCGCATAGCTGATAATGCCCTGGTTGCGTTAACCCTGATGATCGCGGAAAGTAAGCCCGATGAAAAGGACATGATGGTAAAGGTCGTTGTTAACCTCATTAACCCTAAGAATTGGTAGCAGGCCTTAGCTGAGCCTGTTTCGACAATGATAAACTAAAATTGTATAATAAACTTGTTGAAGTTATTATATGATTTTAGTTTATTATCAACGGATAACATAACCGTCATTCCCCCAGGATTTCGATCCGGCCATCCGCGAACTCTGCAACTAAATGGCCGTCTTTCCCATAAACCAGGGGCTGACCAATGGAAAATAGATAAGCCCTTGCTTCAACCTTGCATTCTTCTTTCCAAATTTTCAATTCTTCAGGGGTCATCTCAAAAGGCGATTTAGTCATCGTTCCCTTCCTTACTAATTGTTCCATTGGAATATCGTCTTGCATGGTGAGTCTTTTTGAATTACAAATTTGGTTCGATAATCATTAGTTACTGTTCAGCCGGTTCACGTTAATCAACTTATGCACCGTAGCGATCTTTTCTTCAGTCATGGAGTACATCCGCTCCTTTAATTCCTTATCATGTACCTCCTTTGAAATGCTGACGCCTGTTGCAGCCTGCTTTAATTCTTCCAAAAGGGTTTCCTTTTCGCAACTGCCGATAAACTCAATGGTGTCCAGAATCAGGCGGTACAAATAGATCAGCGGAATAACCGGGCGGTCGTCGTGACAAATGGTATAGTCATAGGAACTGCCGTTCCTGATCGTAAACACAGAGATAACGGTTTCGTATTCCGGGTCATTATCATCACCCATTTCATGGAACGCAAGCTCAACGAACATTTTATCTGTTAGCATCTGCGGGGTAAAGGCATAAGCCAGTTTAGAACCGTCTGTATCTATATAGGATAAGTATTTAATTCCCTTTTTGGCAAAGAGTTTTTCCATTGCTGCGTTTTTCAACAATATTAAGGCTTTTTTAAGGCTTGCGCAAACTCAACAGCCTGCTATAAGCGCTTACCTGTACCTTGTTAATATGCTTTCGACCACCTTAAATTCTTCCAGATCGGGGCTGATGATGTGGGTATCGTACACGCTGCGCGACTTGTTCCAGTAGGTCAGTTCATGTTCCTTGACGTCTTAGTACAGGCACAGCATTTGCACAGCGCCGTCATCAAAAACCGTAATGGCGCTGATCAGCCCGCCATCTCCCAACGGTTTAATGAGCTTATAGTCATCCTTGAAATTCGGGTGGATGGCTTTGGCGTACCCGATGGATAACAAATAATTTTCAACCGGCGCTTTCATACACTAATGCATTTATAATTAAAAAGGTTATCAATTCTTATTTCAGGTGTTTTATCGTGCGTCAACTTCCAGATACCAATCCGGGGATTTTACCACGCCCCGGCAGGCGATGCAGAAATATATGAGGGATGGCATTTTCAATATCGTTTCCTTATGGCCGCAAATAAGCGGATTGTGGACAAAAAATGCGTACGGACGGTAATAATATTCGCCGAGGTCTTCGATGCAAACCAGGGGCATCGGACGGCCTTGTAAACTCTTGGCGGTACGGTGCATGTGGCCGAACAATTCCACGCCCCAATAACGGGCGTCATGTTGATCCATGTTGTCCTTAGCCTGCAACACCGCTTCAATTAATCTTTGCTGATTGATGGTCATTTGCTCAATGTCTTTAGGTACTTTGCTTTCAAAATAGGTTTTCAGCATTTGCAGGCGTTTTGCCTGCATTCTGCTTACGCCGCTCTTATTCAGGTTTTCCAAGACCTCGGCAAGGCAAAGAGGTGCCTGTGCGGAATTTAACAGGCCACTGGAGGCAAAGCTGTATAATGCGCTCCATTGGCCGCCATGCCAGTCGTCGGCGATAGTTCTTGCGGTTTAACGGTTATCGTTCTCATGCTGTTTGATATATGGGTTAAGGATTGACCAAACGGAAATAGGCGCAGTCAGTTTTAAAAAGCAGGTTTCTCAGTTCGGACAGGACAGCCGTAAAGTCGTTTTGATAAGGATCATTTTCGGGTTCTTCTTCAAAAAGCGTATCCGGGCTGTACAGGTGTTCCCCGAGTACCTGGTCACGATAAGTTGCTTTCAAATTGTTTAAAAAGCTGATAAAATCTTCGGATAGTTCACTGGCGGGGATGTCAGCGACTTTCATGATGTTTTCGTATGTATATTCATAACTAATTAATTTGATGTTGTTGATTAATAACTGTAATTCGAGCGTATCATTTCGTTGTGGCGCTCCTGAAGTGCCTGATGGGTCATGCCGGGCTTGTTCGCTAATGCCACAAAATCCTTGACCACGCCCTCGCGTATCTTCCACGGAAAGCTGTAAACCAATGCCTCTTTTTGTAAATTAACCAATAAGGGTACGGGTAAACGCAGGCTGTGCGCTTGTTGCAGGATGGCGATACGGTTACAGGTATCATTATAATCCTTTTCATCCAGTTGGGTATATTTCAGGCGGTGCGCAAGTTTTTGCAACTGGCACTGCCGCAGGTCGGTTACAGGTCTTAGTTTTTTCCGCTTTGCTGTTTTCTTCTTTTGGTGCAGGTCTGCGGTAAGCACGTCCGCAGTATAATCAGGATATTTAAGCCGTATTTCTTCCATTGCGAACAGCTTGTTTTTTTGCCATACACGGCGCACGAAGTTGCGGCGGGTACGTTGCTGCTGTAATTCCACCTTGCGCCTGATACCCTGCTCGGCAAGCGGGGTTTGTTCGTCACCCGGTTTGCCGAAATTCTGATAAAGCTGCCGCAGGGCTATTAACACAGTTGGGCGTTTATGCGTTTGCAGTTCATCGTCCAACAGCTTGGCGACCTCGGATGCGCCAAGGGCATCACCTGTGTCAATCAATTCCCGCAAATAAACGGTTTCCTCATCCGCCGGTAATTCGGGCGGGCCGGGCGGGAGTTTCCCCAAATCCGCTTTCAGCGGAAATTTTGAGCGAAAAGACTTTAACTGTTTTAAGAAATCCGTTCCTGCGCCCTCCATCTTGCGCCGAAATGGTATGGTCACATTCATCAGAATCTCCACGTAAGACATGTTTTTAAATTTTGTTGATACTAATTGACTTGTTTTCTTGCATCCGTGTAGTTACGTCCTGTGTCGTATTTAATGGGTTTTAATGTTCATTTGGCGCAGTTTGAAGCTAAGAGTTAACCATTATGATTCTCTCCCTATCCTCTAACTTCTTCAATTCAAGATTTAAGGGTTTTTGGTTTTTATAGGGGTGCTGTAAAAGATGAATTAATGGAATGACTTAATCATATGATCGTAAACGCCTTTTCAAATAGTATTGTGTTTTCTTCAATAACCTGAAAGGTCCATAGTCCAGGTTTAATCTCCCAGTCATACTCGAAAACAAAGTAATCATAATTAGTATGATTTAAGTAGTTATACTTTCGTTCTACTGTTTCTGTAGTACTTTCCTTATTTACTGGATTAGTAAGCATTGGATGAGTGATCTTGCTTATAAAATGCACATCATCTAATTTAGACTTCGCTTTAAATCCTTCCAAATAATACTCAACTCCAAAAGATAATCCGACCTCACCCTCTAAAATGTCTTGATGGTTAATGAACTTTATCCTATCTGAATGAAGAAGGTAACCAGCCAAGCTTTCTTTATTTAAAGAGCGAGTTTCATTAGTAGCTATTATGTTTCCAAAGTTTAGTAATTGAACATTTTTTATTTGCATTGTTATCGTCATTTAATAAATGAGAAGATACTCCTAACCTGTTTGCTCAATGCTAAGTTATCAAATCCTACAAAAAGTAGTTATAGGAGTATACGCGGCTGTGTGAATGTACAATTGCTAATTCAAGAAATAAGAGTTTTAATACATTGATAAGGGTATTAAAATCCTGAATTACTGTATCCTCTCGAATATGAAGGCATATTGTAGTAAAAGCAATTGATCAATGTCTATGAACAGTGTTTGTGTGTTACCAGTGGTGCCATTAAAGTAAAGTTCGGTTTGAATGTAAAGTACAACCGACAATTTTGGTGCATCACTAGGAAAAAAAAATAGTTAAAGTGATAAAATAATTTGCTTTAACCGTTTAAAGTTTTTATAATTGATTTAAATATCCAAATAAACCAAGTTTACTATTTATTTAATGAAAAAGTTAGTCCTCAAGGATGTCGCAAAGCATGTCGGTGTTTCTACTGCGCTTGTTTCTTATGTTTTAAACGGTCAGGCAGAAGAAAAACAGGTTAATAAGGAAACAGCAAAGAAAATTTTGAAGGCTGTTGAAGAATTGAACTATAGGCCGAATCAGATCGCCCAAAGTTTAAAAATGCAAAAAACTTTTACAATTGGTTTAGTTGTGGCTGACATTAATTATAGATTTAGTACAGGCATTACAAGGGCTATTGAATCAGAAGCCAAGAAAAATAAGTACACAGTAATATACGGAAGCTCCAATGAAAACAAGGAAAAGTTTGCTGAACTCATTAATGTATTTGTTAGTAGAAGGGTAGACGGATTGATTCTGGTGGCTACAGAAAACTCGCAAGACCAGATTAAATATTTACAAAAATCTGGAACCCCTTTTGTCCTTATCGACAGAATTTTCCCTGAAATAAAGACAAACTATATTGCACTTGATAATTTCAAGGCAGCATATGAATCTACGGAATATTTGATTAAGACGGGCCATAAAAGAATTGCATTTCTTAATTATGAAACTTCTTTATTCCATTTGCAGGAACGGGACCGGGGATATTTTGAAGCCTTAAAAGACTATAATATTCCATTTAAAAAGGAATGGCATCAAAAAATTAAAAATCAAAATGTTATCGGCGATGTCCATGCCGGTATGGCCAACATATTAAAGTTAAAACAACCCTGTGATAGTGTCTTTTTGGCTACTGATACGCTGACACTGCATGCGCTCAAGTATCTAAATGATAAAAAAATCAAAGTGCCTGAGGATATTTCTGTTTTGAGTTTTGACGGTTCAGACGTTTTTGAGCTTTTTTATTGTCCGATAACACACTCTAAGCAACCGCTGGAAGAAATGGGCAAGTTGGCGGTCAACACCATAATAGAACTAGTCAATCACGGCAAGATAAACAAACAAATTAGTCTTGATGCTGACCTCATTATAGGTCTTTCATGTAAGGAATAATTTTTTTCAATATTACTTTAAACGTTTAAACTAAAATTAATTAAATGCCAATGAAAACTAACGTATTATTAATTGCCACCATAGCAGCCACCGGCGGCCTTTTATTCGGATTCGACACCGGGGTTATTTCAGGAGCACTTCCATTTCTAAAAGACTACTGGAGGTTAAGTGATGGCGATCTGGAGTGGCTGACCACAGCTGTGTTATTAGGAGCTGTTCTCGGTGCAGTGTCGAGCGGTAAATTGTCTGATGTTTTGGGAAGAAAAAAGATGATTATTATCAATGCGGTGATATTTACTGTTGGTGCTGTAGGATGTGGTTACGCGCGAAGTTTTAACCTGTTATTAGTTATGAGAATAGTTGTTGGGGTAGCAATTGGGATAACATCTTATGTAGTGCCGATGTATATTTCAGAAATATCCCCCGCAGCTAAGAGAGGCGCGTTGGTTACCCTTAATCAGTTAATGATTACCATCGGATTACTGGCTTCATATTTAGCTGACTATGGGTTTTCTGATAATACTAATCCCGAATCATGGCGTTGGATGTTCATTGTTGGCTTGTTTCCCGCCTTAATCTTGTTAGCGGGCATGTTTTTCCTGCCAGAAACGCCACGATGGCTCATATCGAGAAATCGATTGGCCGAAGGAAGGCGCATTTTACAGAGCGTTGAAGACCCGAAATTAGTAGATAGCATCTACAATGACCTTATTAAAGACAATGAATTAACCGCAAATGGGCAATCTGAATTAAAGGAGATATTTAAGCCCTGGCTAAGGCCCGCTTTGATTATAACGGTAGGCATATTTTTCTTTCAACAGTTTTCCGGTGTTAACACCATTATTTATTACTCACCGATCATTTTTAAAATGGCAGGTATTACCAGTAACTCCGCATCCATCATTCCAGCTATAATAATCGGAACCGTTAACGTGTTGGCCTGCGTATTTTCTATAATTTTTTTGGATAGGATCGGCAGGCGCAAGCTTTATATCATAGGCATATTAGGGATGATCCCTTCTTTGGCTATAGCGGGTATATGTTTCCTTTTAAAATCTGAATTAGGTAATAGCCTGATATACCTGTCCGTGTTAAGTATTGTATCCTTCATTATTTTTATAAATATCAGTTTATCGCCACTTGGATGGCTGCTAATCAGCGAGGTTTTTCCCGTAAAGGTGCGGGGATTAGGTATGAGCATCGGCTCCTTATCTCACTGGGGGTTTAATGCTATAATAGCATTTACTTTCCTCACACTGGTACACTCCATCGGGGTTGGAGGTACGTTTTGTCTATACGCAATTGTCTGTGTCGGAGGCCTGATCTGGGGATATTATTATATACCGGAAACCAAGGGGAAAACACTCGAACAAATTGAACAACACTGGCGGTTAGGGAAAAGCCCGAGAAGCCTTTAATAATAAAAAAACAATTTTTAAATATATGAAACAAGCAGTATTAGAAACACCGGGAAGTATCGTGTTCAGAGAAATTCCTATGCCAGAACCATTGAAACCAAACGAAATCCTTCTTCGCATTAAAAAAATTGGCGTATGTGGTTCGGATATTCATGTTTTTCATGGAAAACATCCCTTCGTTACCAAATATCCTGTCATTCAGGGGCATGAATATAGTGGAGAGGTTGCTGAAGTCGGTTCTGCGGTAACCCTCGTTAAGCCTGGAATGAAAGCCACTGCAAGGCCGCAGGTGGTTTGCGGTCACTGCGCACCGTGTTTAAGAGGACAATATAATGTTTGCCAAAACTTAACTGTTCAGGGCTTTGTGGCAAACGGATCCGCTCAGGAATATTTTGTAGTTACAGAAGACAGGATAGTCGCGGTTCCGGATAAGGTATCTTATGAGCAGGCGGCATTAATCGAACCCGCGGCCGTTGGCGCTCACTCCACAATAAGGGCTGGAAGCCTAATAGGAAAAAATGTTGTAGTTGCAGGTGCGGGTACCATTGGCAATTTGATCGCTCAGTTTGCCATTAACAGAGGGGCTAAGAAGGTATTGCTTACTACTGCTAAAAGCGATTTTCGCCTTGGTATAGCCAAAGAGTGCGGTATAAAAGAAACCGCAAATTTATCTAAAGAGAGCTTTCCCGATGCTGTAAAAAGAGTATTTGGGGAGGAAGGTTTTCAGGTTGGATTCGAGGCTGCGGGTGCCCAGGGGGCGGTTACAGACCTAATAGCCGGCGTAGAAAATGGAGGGACAGTTATCATCGTAGGTGTTTTTGAGGAAAATCCGGTGGTTAACATGGGCTTTTTAGGCGAACATGAATTAAACGTATTAGGTAGCATGATGTACAGGCAGGAAGACTATGAAGAAGCGGTACAGTTTATAGCTGATGAAAAGTTAATTACATCGCCGCTTATCACCAGCAGATTTCCTTTCAATGAATACCTTGAAGCTTATCACTTTATTGAGAAACAGGGCGATAAGTCGCTAAAAGTAATGATTGATGTGGCGGGGAACTAATAGATTTTTAGATATAAAGAAAGAGAGTTATGAAACAGGCAGTATTACAAAGGCCGGGCTTGGTAGAGATTAAGGAGGTTCCTCTTCCACGTGATCTTAATCCAAATGAAATTTTATTGAAGATACATCGTGTGGGAATATGCGGCTCTGACGTGCACATGTATTATGGCAAACATCCATTTGCCAATACGTACCCGATGGTTCAGGGGCATGAATATGGCGGTGAAGTTATTGCTGTTGGAAAAGATGTTACCCTTCTTAAACCTGGAATGAAAGCTACAGCAAGACCTCATTTGGTTTGCGGCGAATGTCCCGCTTGTTTAAGAGGGCAATATAACGTTTGTCAGAATCTTAAGGTTGAGGGATGTGCCGGACCTGAAGGCGCGGCGCAGGAATATTTTATCATACCTGAAGACCGTGCTGTTGTTATCCCGGATCAGTTGAGTTATGAACAGGCTGCAATGATTGAACCTATAGCAGTTGGTGCCCACTCTACAAAACGTGCAGGAGATTTGAAAGGCAAAAATGTGGTTGTAACGGGGGCCGGTACCATCGGAAATTTAGTTGCGCAATTTGCCGTAGCACGTGGCGCTAACAACGTACTAATTACTGATCTTGTTGATGCTAAATTAAAGATCGCCAATGAATGCGGTATTACTGCCACTGCCAATCTTAATAAGGAATCATTTAATGAGGCGGTTAAGCGCGTTTTTGGTGAATCCGGATTCCAGGTCGCATTTGAAGCTGTTGGAGCTCAGTCGGCTTTGACCGACCTGATCGCGGGGGTGGAAAATGGCGGTACTGTTATTATTATAGGCGTTTATGTGCAGAACCCGGTTGTCAACATGGGATTTCTCGGAGAACACGAATTAACCGTTCTAGGCAGCATGATGTACAGGCATGAAGATTATTTAGAGGCTGTTGACTGGGTATCAAAAGGGAAAATTAAAACCTGGCCGTTAATAACACATTATTTTTCACTTGATGAATATCATAATGCCTACAAGTTTATTGAGTCAAATGCGGATCAGGCGGTAAAAGTTATGATTGAAGTCACAGAATAAAAAAAAATACATGAAACTTTCTAGAAACAATTTAGCTCATTTATCTGCTCTTTCCGGCGTTGAATTTCCGGCTCAAAAATTATTCTCTTTACCAGAAAAGGTATTGCAATTTGGTGCCGGGGTTTTCGTAAGGGGGCTGATAGATTATTATATTGATAAGGCTAATAAGGACGGTAATTTTAATGGCAGGGCCGTATTGGTTAAATCAACCGATGCGGGAGATATTAATTTGTTTGGCTCACAAGACAATTTGTTTACACAAGTTTTGAAAAGCACGGACAATGGACTGTCAGTTGAAAAAAACATTGTGAATTCTGCCATCAGCCGGGTAATAGACGCTAATAATTGGACACAAGTGCTTGCTTGTGCCGCAAATCCGCAAATTGGTATCATCATATCAAATACCACCGAAATTGGGATTGTTTTAGATGAAACAGATTCAATAAAACTTAATCCACCTTTGTCGTATCCAGCAAAGTTGTTAAGTTTCCTGTACGCCCGATATATCGCATTTAATGGATCCGCAGAAAGCGGTATGATCATCATCCCGACAGAACTTATACCAGATAATGCAACTAAACTCAAGGCTATTGTAAATACGCTTGCAATTAAAGAGCAACTAGCACATGATTTTATTGATTGGCTAAATGGAAAAAATGAATTCTGTAATTCGTTGGTTGACAGAATCGTGCCTGGGAAATTATCCCCAAAAGAACAGCAGGAAAAAGAGGCGGAATTGGGTTACGAGGATGAACTGATGATCATGAGTGAAACATTCGGATTGTGGGCCATTGAATCCAGCAGCGAAAAAGTTAAAAAAGCGCTTTCTTTTAGTCTGTCTGATAAGGGAATACATATCGTACCTAATATTGATAAATTCAGGGAGTTGAAACTGCGGCTTTTGAATGGTTCACATAACTTATCCTGCGCCGTGGGCTTTCTTGCCGGTTTTAAAACGGTTAAGGAGGCGATGGCCAATCCGGTATTTGATGGCTATATGCAGCAATTAATTAATACTGAGATTGCGGCTGCTATTGTTTCGCCTATAATAACGCTGGATGATGCCAGGACGTTTGGTACGGAAGTCTTAAAACGATACAGGAATCCTTATATAGCGTTTGACTGGTTAAGTATATGCGTACAAGATACCGCTAAGTTAAAGATAAGGGCCGTTCCAATTGTTTTGCAACATTTTGAAAAATATGGCTATGTACCAGACGCGGTATGCCTTGGATTTGCAGCTTATATTTTATTTATGCAGCCAAATATTGAAATCCAAGGCGATTATTATGGCATTTCCAATGGCGAAAAATATCATATCATCGATGATTTCGCTGAACTTTTGGCTAATAAATGGGCAGTTTCGAAAGAACTTGAGCTTGTTCAATCTGTATTGGCGGATGTTGCTTTATGGGGAGTAGATTTGAATCAATTAAGCGGCTTCTCTGTACGGGTTAACTATTTTTTTAAATTAATGGATGAACGCGGCTTTTTTGGTGCTGTAGGGTTACTTAATTCATAATAAAAAACGCCAAAGTTTGCTAGCTCTATTGCTCGCTGGTTTCCAGCCTATAGTGGAGTAGCATTAAACTAAAATTCGATAATATTTGCTTTAACCGTTTAAGGCAATATTTTTTAAATATATAAATCAATAATACCCCAAAACCAATAATAAAGTCATCTGCAAAAGTCTTTGAGATACTTTTGCATCTTTAATTTAAACGTTTAAACCGATTGTGAATTTACCCTAATAGGCGATTTATGATTAAAATAATAACCAATGAAGTCAAAAAAATTACTTACTGATAAGATAGACTTGAAAAACAGTCTATTAAAAAAATGCAAGCCACCATAGTTGTGATCAAAACAACTATAAATTAATTTTTAACCAATTAAAACTAAATTAAATGAAAATAATTTTAACTATTCTAGCCGTGTTTTTTTGCTCTGTGTTATTCGCCCAGCAAAAGGTTTTAACAGGTACAGTAACCGGCAAAGACTTGGGAACGCCACTAGCGGGCGCTACCGTTAAATCAAATGAGGAAACAGTAACTACTGACAAAAATGGGAAGTTCAGAATTACTGTAAGCCGAAATGAGAATGTCACATTTTCTTTCGTAGGGATGCAAACTGTGATTATTCCTTATAAAGGAGATCAAAGCCCTGTTTCTATTACTATGGAATATAGTTCCGGCAGCCTCGATGAAGTGGTGGTGACCGGTTATCAGACGCAGAAGAAGGCTGATCTTACAGGAGCCGTTTCTGTAGTAAACGTTGGTGATATAAAAGATATACCTGAAGGTAGTGCAACTAAGGCTTTACAAGGAAGGATACCCGGCGTATACATCACTACCGATGGATCAACAGAAGGAGGAACAACAGTAAGAATTCGCGGAGTCGGCACAATAAATGGTGCCGGAAATGATCCTTTATATGTTATTGATGGTGTACCTACACAGCGCGGGTTGGAAGAAATAAACCAGGCCGACATTGAGTCAATTCAAGTATTGAAAGATGCTTCATCTGCATCAATATACGGATCAAGGGCGGCGAGTGGTGTAATCATTGTGACCACAAAAAAAGGTAAAAAAGGGGTAAATCACATTGATTTTAACGCATCTACGTCATTACAATATTATAATTCCAAGCTATCCATGTTAAATACCGAACAGCATGGCCAGGCTTACTTTGATGCTTCTATTAATGATGGAACAAATCCAAACAATAATGAAATATATCAATATGATTGGAACGGAAATTTCAAAAATCCAGTATTGAATAAAATAACTCTTCCAACTTATATCGATGCCGCGCACACGATGTTAGCGTCCAATACAAACTGGTTTAACGAAATTGGTCAGACATCGATTTTACAAAATTATAATCTATCTGTTTCCAATGGAAGCGACAGAGGAAATAGCTTTTTTTCTGTCAGCTATTACGATAACGACGGGATAATTAAAGATACACATACTGATAAAATTACGCTTAGGCTTAATACGGATTATAATTTTTTTAATAACCGTTTAAAAGTAGGAGAGAACTTTGACGTAACCTTCATCAAGGATAAACTTATACCTGCAACTGACGTTTTATTCGCCGCACTGGTGCAAAATCCTGTTGTACCGGTACATACAATTGATGGCGGTTGGGGAGGACCGGCACCGGGTATGACTGATAGACAAAACCCAGTTAGATTAATTGACGATAATAATCAAAATAACAGTTATTTTGGGCGAATAACCGGTAATGCATTTGCCGATCTGACTATTATCCCCGGCCTGCATTTCAAAACTACTTATGGCGTGGATTATGACGGATTATACGAGCGTACCTTGCAGAAATCTTACGTATCCGGCTTCTTATCCGATCCTACAAATCTGGTAAGCAATTCGCAGAATTATGACGGAAATCTAATTTGGCAAAATCAATTTACTTATGATTTAAACATAAACAAAAGCAAACTTAATTTTTTGCTGGGTCAGGAATCCATCAATTATATCAATCAAAACTTTTCTGCCAGTCGCCAGGGTTATGCTATCGAGGATATCAATTATGCATACCTGAATGCTGGTACCACGAATATAAACAACGGTGGAATAGGCAGCGCGCATAATTTACTTTCCTATTTCGCTAAGGCTGATTATGCGTACGACAATAAATATTTGGCTTCCGTAACTATAAGGCGGGATGGTTCTTCCACATTTGGGTCAGATAACGTTTATGGAACATTTCCGGCGGGATCAGTGGCATGGCGTTTAAGCCAGGAAGATTTCATTAAAAAACTCAGCTTTGTTTCCGATTTAAAACTTCGTTTTGGCTATGGTGAAGTCGGAAACCAAACCGCACCGAATTATGCATCCTATTCTTTATACTCTGCTATATATGGCACCGACCGAACTTTTGGTGATGATGGTGGAACTGCTTATGATATCTCGGGCGCGGGAAGCGGAACATTGCCCTCAGGTTATGTCAAAACGCAGCAAGGGAACTCTAATTTGAAATGGGAAACCACTAAAGAAGCAAATTATGGTATAGACTTCGGATTATTCAATCAAAAGCTATCAGGTTCGGTTGATTATTTTGTTAAAAACACATCCGGCATATTGGTTACTCCAGGATATCTTGGCGTAATTGGCGAAGGGGGGTATCAGACCTATAACGGTGGGTCAATGCAGAACAAAGGTATTGAGGCTTTGCTAAATTACGCGGGGCAGATTAATAAAGACCTGAGTTTTGCTGTGAGCGCCAATATTGCCACTTATAGAAATAAAGTAACCTATTTGCCGCCGGATGTGGTAACTGCCTATCCGGGTAATGGAACCACGAAAACCATCGTCGGTCATTCTATTAATTCAATATATGGTTATGTTGCGCAAGGCTTGTTTACCTCTCAATCTGAACTCGCTAGTGCTGCTAGCCAGCCGGGTGACGGACTTGGAAGAATAAGATATAAAGATTTAAATGGGGATGGTGTAATTAATAGCGATGATCAAACCTTTATCGCCTCAGGTGACCCTGATTACACCTATGGTTTGAATATAAATATAAGATATAAAGATTTTGATCTGGCAGCATTTTTCCAGGGAGTACAAGGTATTGAGGTTTATAATTCTTATAAAACTTATACCGACTTTACCTCTCTATGGCCGGGAACAAACTGGGGGACACGAACCTTGAGTGCCTGGACACCGCAGAACTCAAAGTCAACTATTCCTGCGCTCACATTGGTTGATAATAATAACGAGGGTCGTACGTCCACTTACTTTTTGGAGAACGGCTCTTATATGAAACTCAGGAACTTGCAAATCGGATACAATATGAAAAATGTGCTGAAGAAATTTAAAGTTCAAAATGCGAGAATATATCTTCAGGGGAATAATTTATTTACCGTTAAGAGTAAATCTTATACCGGTACGGATCCGGAAAACCCAAGTGGCGCTTACCCGATACCGGCAATTACTTCAATTGGTTTAGACTTATCATTTTAATTCTAAAATTTAAAAAAGATGAAAAAATACTTATTAATAGCGGCTTGCCTGTACATGGTGCTACCTTCCTGTAAAAAGGATTTGATTTCAGTGCCGCAAGGTTCAATTGACAGCGCCGAACTGAATACACCCGCTAACATTGATAAAATGGTCATCGCGGCTTATTCCTCATTGGGGAATGATGACATCGTTACATCCAACAGCCTATGGCCTGAGGGTGACCTTCGATCAGGTGATTCGCACAAAGGCGGAGATGGATTAGGTGATAATAGCGGTTGGAATGATTATGAACAATTTGTTACTAACCGTAACGATAATACATATACCGACCAGATGTGGTATCAGCTTTATTCAGGCATAGCGAGAGCGAATGATGCTTTAGCCAGGGTAAACGGTATAAGTGCTACTGCTTATCCCAATAAGGCCTCCCGGCAGGGTGAATTACATTTTTTAAGGGCATGGTGGTACTTTAAATTGAAAATCCTTTACAACCGGATCCCTTATATCGACGAAACCATGCCAAAAAGCTCGTACATCAACATATCTAACGTACAATATACCAGCGATCAGTTATGGACTAAAATTGCAGCCGATTTTAGGGTCGCGGCAAATATTTTACCAACCACACAAACAGATATTGGCCGGCCCAATAAGTTTACTGCGATGGCCTACCTGGCAAAAACGCTTTTGTACCAGGCATACACGCAAGATGATACGCATGCGGTTACCGGTATTGATGCAACTAAATTATCCGAGGTAAACATACTTTGTGATAGCGTAACAGCTTCTGGGCAATATTCTTTGGATCCGGACTTCGGTTACAATTTTCTAACGGAACATAACAATAGCCCTGAATCGGTTTTCTCTATCCAATATTCTATAAACGATGGTACTGCAAAAGGCAGGATAGATATGGGGCATGCGCTTGGTTATACCATGAATGCCACTTACGGCTGTTGCGGATTCCATGTGCCGAGCCAGGATATGGTTGATGCTTTTAAAACAGATGTAAACGGACTACCTATGTTTACCGGCTACAATATAGGCGACCCTTTACAAGGCACGGATTTCTTGAATTATAATTTTGATCCAAGGCTGGAACATACTGTAGGTATTCCGGGCAACCATCCATTCAAGTATGAACCTAAATTAAATATGGATGCCTCATGGGCAAGAGATCCTGCTGTTTATGGCGTATTCGCCAGTTTAAAAGATCTGGTAGCGCCTGACGATGCTTCATTCCAGAAAATCGCTCCTTTTATGTCCAGTTCGAAAAACTGGGAGGATATGCGCTATGCGGATGTTTTGCTAATCAATGCCGAAGCGCTGATTGAATTAAACCGTGAAAGTGAAGCATTGCCTTTAATTAATGCTTTACGTACCAGATCGGGAAATAGCTTAGGTATGTTAAAAAATGCACAAGGCGGCTATTCAACAAATTATTTGATTAGCGCTTATCAGCCAGGGGTGAATTGTACCTGGACACAAGCTTATGCCCGGCAGGCTCTTCGTTGGGAAAGAAGACTGGAATTGGCGGAAGAGGGAAACAGATTCTTCGATTTGGTACGGTGGGGAATAGCCGATACTTATATCAATGCTTATATTGCTGTTGAATCAACCAAGTGGCCATATCTAAAATCAGCTCATTTTACAAAAGGAAGGGATGAATACTTACCCATATCTTTAAATCAGATGAATTTTAGTAAAGGTTTATACAAACAAAATCCGGGCTATTAATTAGTTGTTTTAATAACCCAGGACAATATCAGTTGTCTTGGGTTATTAATTGGTTCGGATTGCTGGTTTATTGAATTTTAAATTATGAATGTGAAAAAGTTATTTTTAATCGGTTTACTGGTTGCAGGTGTTTCCGGTGTAAATGCGCAAATAGGCGTAAAATACAACCCTAAAATACAACCAACCCGTAATATGCAGTATTTTAAGCCAACGGGAAACTTGTCGGTGGGAGATTGTATGCCTTTTTATCACGATGGGGTATTTTCAAATTATTGGCTATTAGACTCATTACATGGCGAGAATTTGCATGGTTTAGGAGGGCACCAATGGGTTGTAAGCTCTACTACTGATCTCAAAACCTGGCAACAGGGGCCTATAGTTCTAGGTATAGATCAAGACTGGGAGAAATCTATTTGTACAGGGTCTATAGCCTTTTATAAGGGTGTATATTATGCTTTCTATGCCACGCGATTAATTGAGAACGGACAGGTTAATGAACAATTAAGCTACGCGACAAGCAAGGACGGAGTTCATTTTAACAAGCAGCAACCTAATCCTTTTTATAAGTCGGCGCCTGGGTACAGTAAAAGGGATTTTAGGGATCCTAAGGTATTTGTTGATAAAAATGGCGAATTTCATTTGTTTGTCGCCAGCGATCAGGAAAATCCTGTATTGAACCATGCATCGGGCTGTTTGGTGCATTTGTCATCAAAAGATTTAAAAACATGGACCGTTCATGAACCCATTTTAACAGGTCAGCCATCCACACCGGAGTGCCCGGATTATTTTTATTGGAAAGGCTGGTATTATCTGGTTTATAGCGACAATAGTAACACTCATTATGTAAAGTCAAAACTGCCTTATGGCCCATTTGAACAACCCCGTTACCAGGCTTTGAATGAGGACTGGGCAAACGTTGAAAAAACCGCGGAATTCCGTAACAACAGGAGGTTATCAGTTGGATGGATACCGAGGAGGAGGGACAATCGGGATGATAACAACGAGATATTTGGCGGCAATACCATATTCAGAGAGATCACTCAAGAGGCCGATGGTACCCTTGATACACAATTTCCTCCTGAAATGATACCAGCCACATTGCCCGATTTGGGTATTAAAATACATGCTGACTTACATTCAAAAAATGACGATAAAAACAGTGTCACAATAACTGCACCGGGCGGGATAGGTGCAGCGCACATTGAACAAGTTCCGGCAAATTGCAGAATTACAATGGTCATAGCGCCATCCGGCCCGAATGAGGAATATGGGGTGATACTGTTATCCGATCAACATGCTGAAAAAGGTTACCGCCTTAACTTATCTGCAATAAATCAAATGGTAAGTTTAGGAAATACAGAGATAGATGCTGTAAATGGTTTAGATAAAACCATCAAATTAGATATCGTCATCAAAGATGGAATTATCGATGTAGATATAGATCATCGGAGAACGATAGTTAATCGTACCTATGAGCAAAAAGGTAGTTTTCTCTGGTTATATGCCAAGCATGGCGAAGTAACATTTAAAGAAATTTCAATAGCACCGCTTTTAGATAAATAAATAATTAATATATGTTATTAGGATTTGACATTGGAGGTACCAAGTGTGCAGTGATTATCGGAAAAGTTTCCAGCGAGGTCGGAATTGCTATTCTGGCCAAACAGTCAATGTTTACTAATCTACCGGTTTATGAAATGATCGATCTGTTATTTTCGACAGCTGAACAAATGCTTCATGAACAACAAATTAACATCGATCAGCTGGACGGGATTGGCATAAGTTGCGGTGGCCCTCTAAGCAGTAAAAAAGGACTGATTTTATCGCCACCAAATCTTCCCGGTTGGGACAATGTTCCGATTGTTGATTTGGCCGAAAAGCGATTTAAAAGAAAAGTGCTTTTGCAAAACGACGCAAATGCATGCGCGGTTGCGGAATGGAAATATGGTGCGGGTCAGGGTTATGATAATCTTATTTTTTTAACATTTGGTACAGGTATGGGGGCTGGGCTGATACTTAATGGACAGCTATATTCAGGTATTTCTGATTTGGCGGGTGAAGTTGGCCATATTCGGTTATCGGAGAACGGGCCGGTTGGATTTGGTAAAACAGGATCTTTTGAAGGTTTTTGCAGCGGGGGAGGAATTGCACAATTAGGGCAAATGAAAGCCCGTGAAAAATTACAAATGGGTTTACCCGTTTCGTTCTGCAAAAGTATTGAACATCTCCCGTTAATCACTGCAAAGTCAATTGCAGAAGCTGCTTATCAGGGAGACGAAGCAGCCATTGAAGTCTACCAAATCTGTGGTAAATATCTGGGAAAAGCTTTATCACTGTTTATTGATATTTTAAATCCCGAGCTAATTATTTTGGGAAGTATTTATGGCAGGGCTAAATCATTGGTTGAGCAGGCAATGAATGATGTCATTCAACAGGAAGTTTACACCGATTCAGGAGCAGCTTGCCAAATAGTCGCGGCAGGGTTATCTGAAAACATAGGAGATATGGCAGCACTTTCGCTTGCATTGATGAGTAACGAGGTTTAATAAAAGCAGGATTGAATTTCAGGTGATTACTCTGATCGATGCCTGAAATAATTGTTGTCTCCTCAAAATAATTGAAACAGTAAAGAATAAAATTTACATGAAAAAAAAATTAATAATATTGGCAATTTGTTTATTATCAGTTAGTAAAGCAATGCCTCAGTCAAATAGTTTTAAGGATGCAGTTGCTGCCTGGAATTTAGCTAACGTAAATGATATGACTGCCGCAAACAGCAGGCTAAAGATTTCTGGCAATGTTACTTTCATAAAACTGGATGGTGTAAATGCCGAAGCTTCGAAACGCAGGGGGGGAGATGGCTTCGTAGCGCGATTTAACGGAGGATGGCTGGACGCAGGTCAGGGTACGCATAACGAGTTGAAATTATCAGGTAAGGCCATCTCAATTTTGGTGAGGTTAAAAGCGAATGAAGTAAAAGGCCTGACGACTATCATTGGGAAGTCGGGTAATGACCAAAGTATAGCCTACGCTGTCACCCTAAATAAAGTAGGAGAGGATACTTATATTGAAACAAAAATGGGCAGCGACGATATAGCGGGGGCACATGTTCTGCGATATAAATTGCCCGAAGAAGACGTTAACAAATGGCATGACGTTTTACTGCGCTTTAATGGAGAAATTTCGCAATTGTACGTGGACGGCTTTTTACGAGACGATGAGGTTACTGTAGGAGAGATCAGGGATTGGAATAACAGCCCCTTTCAAATTGGCACAAGCAACGCCGAAAATGAAAATTTAAATGATTCAAAAGAATTAAGATTTAACGGTTTCATTGATCATGTGGTTTTATGGAACAGGTATCTGACAGATAAGGAAGTGGAAGCCTTTTCCGGTGTTTCTGATCTTAAGGATGGTAAGCCGGAGTATTATCATGAAAAATACAGGCCTCAATTTCACTTTTCAGCCCGGAAAAATTGGTTGAACGACCCTAATGGCTTAGTCTATTATAATGGCACCTACCATCTTTTTTTTCAGTATATGCCAACGAACCGCCCCGGGGCTTACAAGGATTGGGGACACGCTGTAAGTACAGACCTGGTACACTGGAAACAAATCCCTTACCATATCACGCCACATAAAGTATGGTCTGGTTGTTGGTCAGGCTCCGCGATAGTAGACTCAAATAACTCTTCTGGATTGCAGACGGGAAAGGAAAAAGTAATCGTCGCCATGTTAACCAATGGGGGAGATCCGGAGGCCGGACTCGGCCCGATGTGTACGCAGTGTATCGCCTATAGTAATGACGGAGGAATTACCTTTACTTATTATGATCAGAACCCGGTGATTCATAACATTTACAAAAGTAACAGGGATCCTAAGGTGATATGGGATGAGGCTTCCAAAAAATGGGTTATGTCTTTATATATGGATAAAGATAATGACTTCGGCATTTTTTCATCTACTAACTTGAAAGATTGGAAACAACTTAGTACCGTTTCTATCGAAGGGGTTCGGGAATGCCCTGGTTTTCAACCATTGGCATTAGACGGAAACATGGCTAACAAGAAATGGGTTTTCTCAGGCGCTAATGGCGATTATGTAATCGGTTCATTTGACGGCACTAATTTTAAACCGGAAACCAAAGTATTACGTGGGGATTACGGCATGAATTATTATGCTGCTCAGGTCTGGAATAACGCTCCGGATGGAAGAAATATCTTAATTGCCTGGATGCCAACGCAACGTTATCCGGAAATGCCTTTCGAGCAACAGATGACCTTTCCGACAGAAGTTACGCTTCGGACTACGCCCGATGGAATGAGGATTTTTAGAATGCCCGTAAAGGAGATAAACACATTGCATGACAAGGCTTTTGAATGGAGCAATGTTACAGTAAAAAACAGCATCAACATCTTCAAAAATCTTCATGGCGATTTATATGACTTCAATATAGAAGTTGATGTTAAAAAAGCTTCGTCGTTTGCCATCAAGCTAGGCAACGTGTCCGTCTCATACGATGCTAAAAACCACATACTTTCTTGCGGAGGGAATCCGGTAAGTAATGGGATCATACCAGAAGAGAAAATTTCGCCAGACAAATTGAAAATAAACGATAAAAATAATATGGGTCAAGCCCCGCTTAAAGCAGTAGACGGAAAGATTCAATTAAGGATTTTGCTTGACCGTACTACCCTGGAAGTTTTTGGTAATAATGGTGAAGTAGTATTATCCTCCTGCTTCATGCCAAATGATACAGCTAAATCATATTCACTTGAGGCTGAAGGTGTTGTGAATATTGTTAAAGCGCAGGTATATTCTATGAAATCAGCCTGGATAAATGAAAGCTTAACCGGAAAATGATTACTGTCGACAACTTATTAGAAATGCAATTATTAAAAAAACGAAAATTACTTAAATGAAATATAAGCAAATAATAACCACACTGTTAATATTCTGTGCCGTGACGGTATCAGCGCAGGGAAAACTAAAATTGGAAAAACCGGCTGGCCAGTGGAGCTTAGCCAAAGCCAATGCTTGGTACGCGCAACACCAATGGATAAACGGATCGGACTTTATACCCAGCACCGCGATTAACCAGTTGGAAATGTGGCAGGCCGCTACCTTCGATCCAAAAACTATTGACCAGCAATTAGGTTGGGCAGAAAGTATTGGATTTAACACCATGCGGGTGTTTTTGCATAGCCTTGCCTGGAAGGAAGATCCCGCAGGATTTAAAAACCGTGTTGATCAATACCTTGCTATCGCCAACAAACACCATATCCAAACCATTTTTGTGTTTTTTGATGATTGCTGGAATGCCAACCCTAAACCGGGTAAGCAGCCGGAACCCAAAACAGGCGTCCACAATTCCGGTTGGGTGCAAGATCCCGGGCGAGTGATTAATACTAAAGCCGGTTACGAAGAGTTGCATAAATATGTAGCTGATGTATTGCGCCGCTTTGGGCACGATAAGCGCATATTACTATGGGATCTTTATAATGAGCCCGGCAATAGCAATAAGAAAGAAGCTTCGTTGCCATTACTGACGAAGATATTTGCCTGGGCAAGGGAAGCAGCGCCTGAGCAACCGATAAGTGCCGGGTTATGGGCATGGGATTACGAGAAATTGAATACTTTCCAGGTGAAAAACTCTGATGTGATCACCTATCATGATTATGAAATACCCGAATGGCACCAACGGGTTGTTCAGTTACTAAAAGCATATGGACGCCCGGTGATATGTACCGAATATATGGCCAGGCCGAGAAACAGCACATTTGAAAACACCATGCCTATGCTAAAAGCGGAAAATGTAGGCGCTATAAACTGGGGTTTGGTTGAAGGAAAAACAAATACCAAATATGCATGGGATACACCAATGCCTAACGGCGGTGAACCTACGCTTTGGTTTCATGAAGTGTTTAGAAAAGATGGATCGCCGTATAAACAGGAAGAGGTTGACCTGATAAAGAAGCTCAATGATAAAAAATAACATTTAGCATAAACATCATCCACTAAAAATCTTGTTTTTTTATTGGTGGTTACGCTGTCATTTACAGGTGGTACCACAAAAAAACTTCTTAGTTAACTCTAAGGAGTTTTTTTGTTTAAAAGTGACTTTTAGAACCTAAGTGCAGGTTTTTTAATTACTTGTATCCCACCAAACCCTCGATGTTAAAACATCGCCACCTTGTAATCGTGCAACAGCTGCTTTGTAATTCACCGGGTTTGTCAATATTTCAGTTGATAGATAGATCATTCTTCTGGGTATTGTTCCCATGGTTATATTTCCAGGATAATTTATGGGGGTAAGATTCGGGTATCCGGATCTTTTCCAATTAAACCAGTTTTCAATAAAATTAAAATTCGTTCCTGTCGCTACCCAATACTGCATATTGATCATTTGAAGTGAGTTGGTTTCCGAAGACATATCTAAAGGATGTGAATTTAAATAATTAGTGATCGAAGCTTGACTTACTTCTGTTTGCGCATTTAACTGAGTAAGAGATTGAAAAGCACCGGTAACTCCGTTAGCGTAATGTAGTTGGGCTGTCCCGTTTATATTCCATCCTCTTGCGCTTGCCTCTGCCAGTAAAAATTCTGTTTCTGCATAAGTCAGCACAAAGATTGGGCCTCCAAGGTTCAGATAAAGACTTGTTCTGGGGCGAGAGTAATTTCCCAGTGGCGCGAAATCAGCACCCGAGCCTGTACCGCCGGGATACCCGGGC
>Ga0302315_10001515_pt1 | contig 23393 bp, 15 predicted proteins | sample III_Palsa_N3_1_FD_200532 | JGI IMG/M metagenome (GOLD analysis project Ga0302315, IMG submission 200532) | Peat permafrost microbial communities from Stordalen Mire near Abisko, Sweden - III_Palsa_N3_1 | ecosystem: Environmental > Terrestrial > Soil > Palsa > Peat permafrost | place: Sweden...
TGGTAACTTAGTATACAACACCTATGATAAAGGTCGACTGCGCAGGTCTACTAGTAGTAGCTACGATCCAACAGCTGTTGTCATCAACAATAATGTTAATGACTTCAGAACCAGTATTTACGAGGACGGTCGCAGTGGCTGTGTTAGCAGCGACAGTGGTGTTAGCAGCCATAGTGATGATAGTAGTGATAATGATAACGATAAGGATGATAGTGATAACTGGAACTAGTCTGTTACTCTCAAGTATTGTTGTATTCTAAATACAACAGCTTTGTAATTACCAACGAGTAGTATGGTTACCTCTCAAATTATATTGTCATGATTTTGTTGTGTGTGCTGTGTGTTGGTTTTGGTGGGGTAGAGTTCTAGCATTACTATTTTTGATCACCTGGCCAAATGGCCAAGTGGCCAGGTTGCCAAGATTTCAAGATTTCAAGATTTCAAGATTTCAAGATATTAAGGTGTAACTGTGTTGAGGAGAGACTTGTCAAGGGTGACCTAGACTGTGAGATTGAATTATATGAACAGATGTAGTGTATATATGTGGGTGTTTTAACTGTAACTAAACTCTAATGGTCTGGGTTGACTTCGTCAACCAACTAACTCAAAACCACCATTAAGACACTACAACATAGCTGTAGTATAGTTATTATTGTGATACTCAAAGTATCACACACACACACACACGTACATACTACGTTTGGTGAATGGGAAATATGGTAGAAGCCAATCAGCTGGACAACACAACACTAAGATGTTTTCCCCACTGATTATGCTTAACACTAAAATAGTAACCCTTAGAGTAGTTAGTAGTCTCTGTAACACTACCATCAATATGATAGCTGGTGTCGCAACCTAGTGTGCTGCCTACGGGTTGAACAATCTTGCGTTGTAGTCGATCTTGGTTGTCGAAGTAGCAGATAGTTGAAAACCCTTCCTCAACATAACTACCGTCTGCACTGTAGGTGATTTGGCAGAAAGGTATGTTTGATTGATATTTGCTGACAGTCAGCTTCGGCTGACTACCACTACTACCACTACCACTACTACTACTACTACTGCTGCTACTACTACTACTACTGCTGCTACTGCTGCTACTACTACTACTACTACTACTACTACTACTACTACTACTACTGCTACCACCACCAAACTCATCAGCGTACTCGGTAACTGTGGTTCGAAGATAACCACTACGACATGTTTGACTTTTGATTCGGCCGCTAGCATAGTAGTTGGTCTCAGTACCAATCGTATCATCGAGCTCCATATAAGAGTCAGAGACTAACTTCTGGTCAACATAGCGTAGCTTTGGTCCATACAGATTACTATTAATGTGAATATAGGTGTCAAGCTCCTGTTTAGCAGTGGTACATTTACAGGATAAGCCATAATTGCGGTTGTTATAAGTACGGTAGCTCTCGATGTGCTGTCCACCAGTTTTACAGTCAGAAACACTACTGGAGTATAGCACTGTAGTACTATCAGAGGAGCGTTGATAGGTACTCTCACACTCTGCATAATGGCTAAACTGTGAAGTCCACCACTGGTTGGAGTCGGCAGTGACATCGGCTTCCTCGATGCGGTACTCGAAGGTCTCTTCACCGTTGAGAATGATGTGCTTGTTACTAGGCTCAGTCAGCCAGGCTGCCATGCAGACAGTATCATTACGATACCACTTAGGTAGCAGCTGATGGGGGCAGTGCCTCCAAACCTCCTGCTTGACCTCAGTAGGCAGCGACTCTTCGGACAACACTGTTGACAGCAGGGTCCATAGCTTGAACAGTTGTTGTAGTAAGAAATCAAAGAAGTTACGATCCTCAGTCAGGCTGAAGATGAGTAGACAACCCAACAGGGTGTCTTGATCCACGATCTTGTTGTCAGTAGTGTTACGTAGGAACGCTACGTAGACAGTGATACTGACATTGCTGATTAATGACGATAGTCGTGAGTTTCTTAGTATCCCCACAAGCCTGATAGTTTCCTTGCTGTTATTAATGTTGTGGTTGTTGCTACTGCTACTGGTACTGCTACTGTTAATAACAGTCATATCGTGGTAGAGTTGGTACAGTATACCTGACCTAGAATTGACCGTTACAGTGAAGGTTACATCATAACCAACGTCAATAACCACTGTCGTTTGTCCCTGTTGCTGCTGCTGCTGTTCGGATAAGATTACTACCCTCATTGTAGCTGAGTGTGTATCGGTGAAATCCATTATTGAAGCGAGTGCGAGTAGCAGATTTGTTGGACTCCATAACATAATAATTCAAATTAAGGTTAACTCAGCTAGCCAATCAGTTAGATGTTGCTTCTAACAGACTTCACAACTACAATGGTAGAGAATAGTACAAGCTAAAATAAGCATCACGAGTTAGACTCGTGATAGTTGGTAAGACAAACATTGTTATGATTGACGAATACATGTTAGTTGGTCAACTGTAACAATAATATCGTCTTTGTAGACATCGGTGACAATGGGAGAAAACAACTTACCGTCACCGTAGTCAATGACAGAGATTAAACGATAGGGCCCAAGCTGTATATTATTATTATTATCGTTGTTGTTACTGAAGCCTGTAATACAGCTTACGGTACGATAAACTTGCCATCTACCGATCCTGATGGAGTCACCCTCTCCAGTGTGGTCAGCAGTGTAGTGACCACAAGCTGGTAACCGAAAGTCACTCTCGTGATCTAACTAACAATTATAAACTTTACACACTGTAATCTTTACTGGTTCGCGGTCAGTGTGGATTTCTTAAGTGCACTTAAGAAATCCACACGACAAATAGTCCTGGTAAACTTTAATATCATCCGTTCACGACCTCTTGAAAGTTTATAGTTGACAGATAGTCACTAAATGTCCATGTTTCACTAAGACATTCTTAACTCTGTATAGTTAAAGGTCGACGCAGTTAAAGATACTGCTGATCTCGTCACAACTTACAACTTTGTTACTCGTAGTTGCTGACAGACAAGAATAATTGCAGCTATTAGCTCGTGATAGATATACCTCAATTACTACTGCTTCAAGCAGTAGTATAAGTAAGTAAGTTGTAGTTAACAACAGTCTCATAGAGAAAAGTCTAGTACTCTAATAGAGAGTAAACATCTAGTTACTAACGTACTTCTCAATCAGACTCTGTCGACTTACCACTGTTATTTTGCGTAGTCTCTCGTAAGATATCCCCGGCAATGCTGGTAGTGCTAAACACTTGATCTTCAAGGCTGCTGCTCTCTCATCACACTCAACTGGCGACAGCTTATAGCAGGCGACTAGGACTCTTAACGCGGCTGTAGCCAGCCAGTGTGTCTCACAATTAATTTGTAGTAGTAGTAGTTGTTGGTGCCAGTTGTAAGCAGTATTATCGACGGGACTAATATAGTACATGACAATACCCTCACCCTCGTTAGCCCAGACACAACTGGATGTAATAGCAGTTGATGTTGGTCCTGTTAGAATGATATGCATGTCACCTTCCCATATAGAGTTGATTTTATTTATGTCAGCATCACTAGTGTTATCCTTGGTGAGGTCAACCATTTTTACCACTCAAGTATTTTAGTCCTCATTTAGTCATAGTTGTCTAAATAACTCTGCTAGTCAGCCGACTAACCCTCTACAGACTTGATAACAGTAGAGTGATATCTTACACGGAGCTTATATTGTGGCAACATAAGGATAGTTCTCAAGTTAATATACATATATATTGTTGTCACCCCTGTTCTCGAAAGGCAAGAATACTGTTGTGAAGTTGGTATATTAATGATGACCACAATAATTACTATGTTGACTCAAGCGAGGAGACAGTAGTAGATTATAAGATTAAGTGACACCATAGTCTTATTAGAGTCAATCATAGTCACGTCACTACAAGTTAAGCTTGTGATAGTAGCTTTTCTGATGTCCAATAGCATTTTTATCTTATCTTGAAGATGAGATGAGAGGAGAGGAGAGGAGAGAGAGAGATTTTTCATCATCACTCACCACCAACCATGACAAAATTTTTGTGTGGGATGATGTAGTAATGGTTGGCGGTCAGCGGCTCAAACCTTAGCCGGTAGGCAAAGGGCGGAAGCCGCTGACCGATACAGTTTTTAACATATTTTACACAACCAGGTTGTGTAGAGTTGGTGATGAGAGATGTTGTGTGTGTGTGAGAGAGACAACTTAGAGAGACTACAAGAGTTACAATACAGAGTTATAATTATCTATGAGTCTACCACAAGTCAAGATTTGTAGTCTAGAGGGATATCTGTTGTTGATGAATAATTTAGGCATCAGTTAAGCAGCAACCCAACGACGATATTATTCACAAATTATCACGAGTTTGTCACACCTCCTTAGGAGGTGAGATTGTGACCTAGCTTATCACTGCTATGATTTAGACTAGATATCTGGAGTGTAGATAATTTCGTAACAGATGGCACCGCATGTGGCGTTGTCCCAAGCTACCAGACGCCACTTAGCATCAATATCACTGCTAGTGGCCTCCAGCTTACAACCACCAGTGCCGACCACCCCAAAACCTGGATATGTACCATAAACCATGACACAGGTGGTTGTTTGATATGGGGTCAGCTCGCCGTTACCATTCTGGACTCTAAACTCTTCGCTGTGCACCATGTCCACTAGATAGTTAGTGGCATCAGCACGCTTATTACGTGTGTCACTTGTGACAGGCTCCTTATCAGTGGTAGCAAGTCTGTTAGCGCTATCAAGATAGAAAGCTTCACCAGAAGTGGTAAATGTCAGGTAGGTGCAAACCGCACCACATTCAGCGTTGTCCCAATCTTGAACACGCCAGACAGCGTTGTCCCAACCTTGAACACGCCAGACAGCGTTGGGATCACTACAGCTGGCATAAATCTTGCAGCCACCAGTACCTGCCACACCGAAGCCTGGGTGGGTAGCTAAAATCTTTCTATCTCAAGGAGGTTAGTGATAACTATATCAGCAGTGTTGTTGGTTTTTGACTCTACGATCTAACCTGAATGGAACACAGGGGCTGTGGTAGTATTTATCGCCTACCTCACAACCGCAGTGATAAACCACCTGTGTATTATAACACCGCTCAAGTACATCGCTAGGAACTTGATGATACCAGAGTATATAGTTCGACTGAGACAAGCCAACACTATCCGAAATTGTGTAATCAATAAGTATCGAGGATATTGGTAATCTATCATAAGACAGTCTTATAATACACAACGAAACCAACTACTAACAACAGAAGTAAAATAGTATAGATGTTAGAGTTTACCGGATGTCATAACAACAACAGTGTCGTTAATAGAATATTTAAACGAATATATGACAGAAGAGGTAGTGAAAACATGGTGTATGAAACTTGTAATAGGAAGTCTATCATCTCTCTAAGAGATGATTGTCATCATGAAGATATTCGTTCTAACAGTATTCTATCTTCATCATTGTTGAGATTATCAACGGTCATGATAGCTTGTCCGTTAGTTTACAACACTAACACTAACACAATAACTTATACTGAGAAACCATAGATAATCCTAGCGACAGGGTCGTACTCGTAGGGGAGAAAGAGATAGAAGTCACGATCATGAGTTGAGGGCATGTTGTAGGTTAACAGTGTGTAGTCACCACCCTCGTAGATCACATCATTGGGACGTCTAAGAGCAGATATAAGTTCCAACATGTAGTCCTTAATTACAATGCCAGTTTGAAAACCGACACCAGGTCTGTATTTACTATGAGCTGAGTATACGTTAATAGGTGTTGTCTTGTTTCCCTCATGAGGTTGTGAGTCACACGAAACACTAAGAGAGGTATCATGTTCCGACAGAGCCAAGTACGGTGTGTTCTTAGGGCAGTAAGCATAGTCCTTATCTGGCAAGTCATAAACTGTTATATCTGGATAGTATTCGGCAATTCGTGGTGAGATGAATTTAGCACTTCCACGCAGAGTCACATCTACCCTTCTAGGGACATCATAATAGATGCGGTAATGATGACCATAAAGTATCTTCCTATCGTTAGCAACATGGGAAACCGCATCTCTAGCCTTTACAATAAACATCCAGTCAGATAATCTTGTTAGGTCAACCGCAGTCAACTTCTCATACTGCTTAGTTCTAGTAAACTGTATGTACCATTTCCCAACAGACGAAGAGAACAACCGTTTGAGGATGTGATCAGTATCATCTGCGGTTACTTCTTGATTCCCAAATGATTGGATACGAGCTAGAATATCTTCAAAGGTGTACAATAGCTTGAATGGAAGAACTTCGTTAGGCTTAAACTCTGTGTACTGGGTGATGATGTGACTCAGATCGTTTGTTAGTCTTCGATCTATTTCCTGAGATATAGGGTTTACACGTGCGAAGAGTTCTCTTTTGCGATCACCATATACAAGCTGACACCATCTTCTCGTCTGTTCAATGTTGTCAAGGTAGTTGATAACTACCAGGGCTCCAATTGGATTGCTCTCTACAGAATAACTGAGAAATGACATGTAAGCAAGCCAGTTATCAAGCTTGACGTAGATTGGAATTGCTTCATCAGCATTGATCTTGTGGTACTCCAGCAAACCTTCAATAGTCTTACTGCCGGCGAGCTGTCTATAGTGTAGATTAAAGACCTGACCCTCGACCGCAACCTTCATAGTCAAGCAGTAACTTCTTTGTTAGCGCAAATAATAGATTTGCGGTAGTTTTTAGGTACGCTCACTAGTGAGTGTACTGAATGATTTCGTCAGCCTGAATTACCGCAAGTCTATTGTATTCAAATTTCTGATAACAGCACCAAAATTATTAGAGATAAGCGGGACTACTAAGTTGTCATTGAAAAGAGGGTGGGTAGTTTATTGTTACTGTCCTCACTGATAACCACAAAATGTTGTTGTTGTCTTTGTCGTCGACAGAGATCCAGATTACAACCAAGTTGTAATCGTGTGTATTTGGCTAATTCGCTGCTGTTCTCAAACGGAATAGACATAATAGGTTCGACATACACTGCTTTATAGACAGAGTAATTGAAACTCTCATTGTCATTAGGGACAATATTCTTGTTACCGTTGTGATGATGCCATGCGGTCATAAATTCCTGATTGTTCAACTATCCATCTGACAGATATTGACGGGTTACAGACGTCATATCTCTTGGTTGATCCTGTTATTATTGTAGAGTACTGGTGACAGTAGTTACTGGATAACTACTACAATAGTAAAGTGATAATAGTGGTGTATAATTGGGTGATAAACCTATGTCATCAGCTAGTTACCTTAACACCTCTCATCTCTATGAGACGGACAACAACGATGACATCACTGAAATTAGTGTCAACGTTGACGTGGGTTGCGATGTTATTTTCACTGTGTCGGTCAATAGCAGGTCCGGCTTTCTCCACACAATGGCCTCCGATCTTGGTATTAACAGCAGCAGCAGCAATAATAATACTTCTTCCTCTTCTTCCTCTTCTTCTTCTGCTACTATCAAATTGGATGAATTTCTCAGGCTGTCAAAGTTCGCTCCTTTGATCAACAGTGCCAGTTTCACGGCTTACGTTCTCTTCTTGAGGGGTATTGAAAACAAAATCATTGATCGTGATGTCCTAACTGGTTGCCTGCTAATCTACAATCATACCGAAGATCGGAACTTCTTTGAGTGGCAGCTGAAGCAGCTCTTCGACCACTGGACGTTGCTGTCTCCAGTTTTGACCGATGGTGAGGTACCCGAGGATGTTGTGTCTGATGTCTGGTTACGTTGTCCACAACAGTTGCTACCTAAGTGCTATCTCAACAACACAAAATTCATGGATAAGTGGCTCAATGACAAAGACAACAACAACGACAACAACAACAAGAAGGTTATTCTTAACGAGCATGAGACTTTAAGTTATCAAGTTATGTCTACGGTTAATTCGGTAGCTGATCAATCATCAATTAATCAAAGTGGTGATGAGGTAAGCACTTATTTAACCTACCTTCGAGTACAACCTGATGATGACGACTTGCTTGAAATTCGCTCGATTAACAGAGTTAATACCTATATGAGTCATACTAAGCGAGTCTACACTTTCACCACATATAACATGAATGGTCATGGTCTCGTCACTGACAAGCACCACAAACAGTATAAGAATCCTGATGGGACGCCCCTAGATACCGAAGTCATAACGACTATCGATGTCTACTATAAGGATAGGAAAACTGGCCCGCAAACTGCTCATCGTGACGGTGAACTAAAAGCTGTTGGTTATCAAGATAATAATAAGTTCATTGGTCGCTACACCTATTACTATAAAAGTGGTAACATCTCAACTGTGAAAGTCTACGATAACAAAGGTCAACAACTCTATAGTGATGACTACTATGATGATCATAACAACACACTATTTCGTCATGTAGACTTTCTCGATGGTAAAGAGAACTTCGAGACTATATATCTCGATGATGGCGAATACGCAGAGGTTCAGAAGGAGCCACGAGTGGTTAAATTCTTTGATGCAAACAATGTGTTAAGACGACGGATTACCGACTTTGATGTTTCGAACCAGATTAAGCAGGACATCTTGTATGATGAAGATGGTGTCACGGTTATTAGTCAGATAGAGTTCGGACCTAACTGGTACTTCGACCACTACTATGGTACATGGGATGAAATCACTGATGACGACGATGATGAGTTTGAAGCGTAGCTTGGTAGCGAGGATGATTCCGAGCTTGAAGTGTAGCCTCTTGCACGCTTCTGATCATTAAAACAACACATCATCTGTAACAATTCCAGACTGTCGCTACAGTGTAAACTACCAAGCACGGTTTGGTACCAATTACCAGTAGCCTATCAACATACCTTCTGAGAAGGTATCATACTTATAGGTTTCAGGTTTTTACAGCAGTGTAACTTATGAAATGATGTCGCTTAAGAGTTAGTTAGTTGTCACAACCAACAACCCAAGCAAAGTGGCTCTCAATCTCTAGCTTGCTAATGTAATTGTAAGTGTGGGTAGACCCTGCTAGGCGGTGACAGAATAACATAATCAGCTCTAGTGGTAGCCGCGATACAATGGAGAAGAAACGTCTGCTCTTGTCATCCTTGCCATCCTTGCCATCCTTGTCATCCTTGCCATCCTTGTCATCCTTGTCATCCTTGCCATCCTTGCCAACATTAGTTCTAACAACCAAAAAGCCATCAGCTACCGCTATTACTAAAGCATAGTAGTCAATATAGAGATCAGCTCGGTAGAGAACGTAACGACCTCTATCAATAGCAAACAGTAAGTAGCGACTATTAGTGATAATTACAGCCTCATGGTCAAGTACTCTTACCGTTTTCTGCCAGTCAAAGACTACTTGCCGACTGGCTAAGTCAAAGATTGTGATGTGACCTGATTGTACTGCTGAGTAGACATCGCCGCCGCTAGTACGTGAGCTGTAGGCCAGCAAACCAGCCTGAACCTTAATCACATAGTTAGTAGGATAAGTAGGATCAACTGGCAGTGTAATTACACCAAGATAGTTACCATCGAAATCGTAGGTTGAGAGTGTGCCATCTCTATTATCAAAGATTAGCCAACGGTTGTGGTTATCAACATAGAAGAAGTTATATCTGGCTATAGTATGTCTCTCACCAGTCTTATAATGGTTGATAACTACACCGTTATCATCACAGTAGAACAGAATGTCGTCGTAGACCTGTAGCCACGTCTTACTTTCTAGCTGGTAGCACACCTCACCGGCTGAGTTGAAAATCTGTTCAAGCTTAAGGTCATCTCCCCAAGTGTTACGTTGAGGGAAGAAGATAAGGTCGTTTCCATCAGCTGTCAAGGCAACATTGTGTGTATTAGCTAGCTCCTGTGGTTCCTTGAGCCTGGCTAGTACTTGCCCATCAACACCTACGACATTAATACCGGACCTATTAGGTTTATCTCTAAAGTAGAACATACCCTGCTTATTAGTCAGCACTAAGTTATAAAAATTAAACTCCCACTCTGGTTGGCACCGAGTATACATTTTTGCCATTAATAGACTTGGGTAGAACAAAGTTTTATTTTATCTGTCCGATAATACTGATCAGAAGTAGACTCTACTAGCATTTGTCTCACTATCTCTATGTACTGAACTGCAGACAGTTCTAAACTGTCTACCGTTGTGGTTTATAGAAGACTACCATTGTAGTTTGCTACAAACGCTACTTAGTAATAGTAGGGGATAAACCGTGGACACAACCACTTAACAAAGTAGTAGAGACGATCCCAGATAGTCAAAGGTTCTGCTGTTCCAATCATACGATAGTTCTGGTGGTTGAAGCTGAACTCACCGAGCAGTCCATTAGACTTGCGGCAACTTGCGCTGACATTGTCAGTGACTAACAGCCTGACATGAGTTATATCTCCGTTACGATGGTACTCGACGCTACCACTACTGTTCGGTGGTTCGTAACGCTCAAACTCGTTCTCTCGTCCCTTATAAAACTGGTAATGACCACGAGCACTACTTCCGACAGCAGTAAGATCGATATTGATAGTTGAGTTATTCAGTTCCATAACTCGATAGTCATTATCATAGTCAATTATACCATGGAGGTAATGGTCTGGACTCCTATAATGATACTCCTTGCCCGACTTGCGGCCATTGACACACTGACCATAGTGGTTGAACCACTGTCCATAATACCAGTAAGGTCCGTTAGCCAGTCCATCTTTGTAACTGAAGATGAACTTAAAATAGGAATTACCAATAGTCACTAGACCGTCACGGACCTTCAACCCTGACAAGGGTACTGTTCCATGATAGTAGATATTACGATGAGCTAAGTAGCTACGACAATCATTTGGGTTCAAAGTGTCGACAAGACACTGTTTGCCGGACCTGAAAGCGGTCTTAATGGCTACGACAAATGTGTACTGGGTAACAGAGTTTACTCTGAACCTCATGACATCTTTAGTGTGACCCCCTCCTCCGGACATGTTTTGCAACAATTGCTAGCTATCAAGCTTGAAGCACGCTACAATAAGCTGAAAGCCGATATCATACTGGAGTATGAGATACAGACTTTATTTTCGACTATGACGAGTTGTGGTCGAACACTGACCGTCTAGTTGACTCGATCACGGTTAACATTGGCGACTATTATGACCTAATCGTTAGAGTGTTGGCCTGGCTACGAATGCTACCTCATAGTAAGGATGTCAGCAGTTAGTAGTAGCTGCTACTTGGTAGCTGCTAGTTAGCTACCGACAGATCATTGTCTAAGACAATGATAGAGAGCAGAATGTCTTCCTGGAGACTGTTGTTGCTCTTGCAATATTATCATCTCTTGAAACTTATAGTTACTGTTGTAGTGTTACTATCTCTTGAAACTTATAGTTATAAACTTCGTGTGGTATAGGTGTTACTAAGATTATGGTTACAACATTCCTGTCAAAAACAGGGCAAAACAACAAACACCTTTTTTTACCACTATAACTGTTAGACTACAACTTAAAGTTGTAGTTGTAGTTGTACTTTAGAAGGAGTAGCAATAGTGTTGTCACACAGAGAAGCCATAAATAAGCTTAGCAATAGGGTCGTACTCGTGGGGAATGAAGACATAGTAGTCATGGTCATAGACTGTTGGTGAATTATAGATTAGCAGGGTATAATTAGACACCATTACACCTGTGCGGTCGGTAGAGACTAGTAGCGTTGTAGTCAGATTAAGATCAACATAGGAACAATCCTATTGAATAAGACACAAGACGGGCTATTAATAGCTATAGTTACAGTTGTCATTAGATATCTCACTTCAAAGTTAATAGGGTAAAGATATGTAATATACCTGTTACTATTATAGCAGTAATGTAGATTAGATGTAAGACATCATGTTGTTCTGAATCACACTATAACCATCTATTATCGGTAATAGTTTCACTCACTAGCAAACTATTAACAAACACTACCTGTAGTTAGAGCTGCTATAATCTCTCTCTCTCTCTCTCTTAAGTTATAACTCTTACAATCTCTCTTAAGTTAGAACTCTAAATATAATTATTACTAAGAAGACCTTAACTACCAACAGTAATAACACTAAGGAAACTGTATAATAACTCTGTCATCAGCAAAAGTTAGACTTGTCTCTGACTACACGATGTAGTCGTATCTTACACTATCTCTCCTAATCTTGCTTACCCAAAACCTAGCGCCTATATGGCTTACCCACTTTACTTCTTCATTCTCTCTATTGTAAAGAGACCAAAAATTTTCAGCAGACTAACTCCGACCAAAAATTTGGCGGCCGGGTACCAGACCGGCAAAATACGGTTTTGCACAGACCGGCAAAAATTTTTGCAAACGCAGCTTTCCAGATTTTAACAGCTGAAAAGTAGTGTCTACTACTTCTCTTTGCTAAGCCAAGATAAATGTTGTAGTATGGTGACCTTAGTCTGTTAATATTGTTATGGTAACAGAAATAGAAAAATGAAAGACATACTTCAGTGAAACAATGCCAATTGATTGCCACTTGAAAACTGTGGGCATGAAGCGGGGTCTAACTCAAGCTGTCAAACATAACAATGTGGACAAAGTAGACAAGATGCTAACTCAGGATAGGCTCAAAAACAACCTCAATGTCAATTGGCAAGATAGACATGGTATGACAGCTCTACATCATGCTTGTATAGCAGGCTACTATAAGATCACTAAGCTACTTCTAACACACCCTGATATCAATGTCAACTGTCTCAACAACAATGGCGCCACGGCTTTCTCCCTAGCCAGCTTCAATGGCCGTGAATCGTGCGCTCAACTTTTACTAACTCAACATCAGCTTAAGCCTAATCTACTTGACGGCTGGGGTCATCATCCACTACAGTCAATCGTAAACAGAAGTTACATCAACACACTTAGGCTGTGGATAGCAGCTGTTGACTCAAGTCATCCAAACAGCCCCTATCAAGTGTTTGCGGATAAGAGTGCTACTTACGACACCGCTAGACAACAAATTAATCACCTTATCAGTTACAGAAGACGACCGGATAATGAAGAGACAATAAGTCTGTTTATAAGATACAACGATAAACCTGAACAGGTCAGACTTGAGGTTGTGACACAACTTGGACGTCACAGACAGTTAGTCGCGGAACTCTTTGCTGTTGTCATCTTCTTCTGTGATGGTTTACTGCAGATCAGTGAGAACAAAAACAACACGACAGCTAAAGTTACAAGATTCTTCAAAATAGCTATAGAGCTACCCATAGAGTTACAGATGGTTTTATGCTGTCGGGTCTTTGGCTCTGCTCTGAATAACATCAAGAGTTGTGACTCTGAAAGCGGCTTCTACTGGCTAGCGTCCAAGTATCTCTCTAATTAGAAGTATTATTTTGTTGCATTCTCGCATTGTTGAGTAGGACAAGTGTTATTGTTGGTGGTAGAGTAGTGTTCCGTAGGGTCGATTACAGCTACTAGGTAGCTGTGGTGCGTATAAGTATCTACTATATCAAGTAGTATACAGATAGGGTATTATGGAGATGTAAGTAAAACAAACTTTGTTGTTTGTTATTAACAATAATAGATCTCTAGTATAATTGTAGACTACTACTGTTAAAATGTCATCTACAAAATTTTTGTACGAGATAGTTGTCATCAACCTACTCAACAACTCTGCTATATAAAAATTTTTGTAGATGAGGTTAGTGTTGACGACAAAGTAGTCATCTATACCTCAGATATGCTTGTATGTCAAAAATATAGCAGAGATCATCACTGAGCGAGTTGCTAGTTACTATCCCAATCTCGTAACGTACGCTGTATACAAACACTTTGTTTACTGTTCTGATAGCAAGCCCTATCTATATGGACAGTACAGCTCTGAACTTGGACCCTCACAAGAAACCATTATCTACTTCACAGTGACTTGCTCTGATCAACCCCAACCAGAGTTAGAGTCAGAAGAAGAACTTGGAAAACTCAAACCCAAACTTGTGAACTTATATTCACCAGCAAGCAAGTATAGACCCGGTGAAGGTTTTCCGACTGGGGTTAAGTTAAGGGGATATGGTAATGACAATAGTGAGTATACAGTAATGAGTTACAACATGCCGTTAACTTACAATCGTGATCATTACATTTTTCTACCCTACGACTTTGATCCCATCGCCAAGTTTGTCTATGCCTTTTCCGTTTAGTTGTGATGGTAAGACATTAACAGTAACAGTAACAGTAACAGTGACTATCTCTTCAAGAGATAGTAATAGAGTCATCGTCGCAGTATCGATAATTGCATTATTGTAAAAGTAGAAGATGCTGGCTAGTAAAATGAGAGTTGAGATTGCAGGTGAAATTTTTACCCTGGCAGATAAAGATCTTGATGATAGTCAGACTATCAAGGATCTACTACAATCCCAATATGTATTTCAAAGTAGCGATGAGGCTATCCCTATCATGGTAGACTTAACTGATTGGCGTAGTTATTTGGAATTTCTCAGCAGAAATTTGGCCTCAGAGGCAGCTTTGAAAGTCATCAACTATCTTGATAACTTGCCACAAGCTCAAAGATGGTGTGATGCTAAGTACTCGGATATTTTGCATCATATTAGTCAAATGAATAGGGAAGAAGATATAAATAATGCAGCAAGGAAGAAGATATCTGAGCTAGTCAATAAGCTAACAGAGTTTCTACCAGACCAAGTCTTGCCTGTCAGGCTGTTGACTACTTTTCAAGATATTTTGACTCGCCTTCAATCTATAACTACTAACGCTGACATGACACTGACAGCCCAGGAAGCTAAACATATTGTTAGGCAGTTATTCTCTGAATATATCTATGAAGCTTATGGTGGACTAATCAAAAAATCCTTATCCACTAAGAAGTCTAACTACATAAACTATCTAACTAGCAGAATGTTTGTTCTTAAAGGTATTGACAAATCAACTGGGAATGTGCCGGTTTATAAGGATGATAGGAGACTGCTGCGTGAGTGTGAAATAAGTTATTATCATGACTGCTATGACTCACGTATTATTGTACTAAGTGGAGACGCTGAGTTTATTTCACCCCGAGTGGCTGAATACTATCATAATATCATAACCTATGATTTGGAGGGTAAAAATTACATCTACTGTCCCGCTGATAAATCTTTTCTTAGTTATTATGACATTTTGCGGACTGGCTTAACCGACACCCTTGAGATTACATGTTCCACACAACCCGTATTGTGGAGTAGGCTAAAATCTATAGATGTTTATTCAGCCGCCAGTAAGTATCGACCCAATCAGGGTTTTGCTACTGATATTAAAATTAAGCATCATACTGATGATTACAATACCGAATACGATCTGTTGTCATACAACCAACCTTCTGCTTATGGTCGTGATTTTTACATCTACCTACCTTACGAATTTGACCCTATTGTTAGAATTGTGTATGCCTTCTCCGTTTAGATTATTGATAATAACAGTAGCAATAATGACAATAAAAATAACTATCTCTTTAAGAGATAGTAATAGAGACATTATTGAAATATTGATAATTGTATTATTGTAAAAGTAGGATCTGCCAGCTAACAAAATGCGAGTTGAAGTTGCAGGTGAAATTTTTACCGTAGCGGATGAAGATCTGTTTGGTAGTAAGACCATCGAAGATTTATTACAGTCTCGATATGTGTCTCGATCTAATAACGAAGCCATTCCTATCATGGTGGGTCTGGCTGACTGGCATAGTTATTTGGAGTTTCTCAACAAAGGTATAGCCTCAGAGTCGGCCTTGAGAGTTATCAACTACCTTGATAATTTATCACAAGCTCAAAGATGGTGCTATCTCAGATACTCTAATATTCTTCGTTATACTGATTTAACGGATAATGTGGAGTCAGTTGACCCAGCAAGGAATGAGATAACCGAGTCAATTAATAAATTAACAGAGTTTCTACCAGAACAAGTGCTCCCTATTGGTCTACTGACTACTTTTGAGGACATTTTGACTCGACTTCAAGCTGTAGATACTGACGTCAATTCTGGTATAACCAGTGATGAGGCTAAACATATCGTCAAATCCCTGTTCTCCTCTCGTATCTATGACGCCTATAACGAAGCAACCAGAAGGTCATTATCTAGTATGACAGTTGGTTACATGGATACTCTGACTGATAAGATGTTTATTCTCAGAAGCCTTGACGAGCCAGGTAAGTATATTTTGGTCGATGCGGATGCCAGAAAGATACTACGTGAACCCGCCATTGATTATTACCATAAAGCTTATAATTGGTATATTGTCTCACTACATGGTGATGCTGATTTCATCTCACCTCGAGTCGCTGAACACTATCCTAATATCAACAGTTATAAGTTGATCAGTAAGAACTACATTTATTGCCCACCCAGTAAACCTTTTCTTGATTATACTCAGACTTTTGTTCCTAAAGGACCCAATCACCTTGATGTTACATGCGTCGAACAACGCCCATTATGGGACAAAATGTCACCTACAGATGTTTATTCACCAGACAGTAAATATAGGCCTTTTCAGGGTTTTGCTACTGGTCTCAAACTTAAACGTTATACTGATGACTATAATCCCCACAGACATCTAGAGACTTATGAAAACTATAATGTCGAGTATGAACTGTTCTCATACAACAAACCTTTCAGCTATAACCGCGATTATTACATCTACCTACCTTACGAGATTGACCCGATTGCCAAGGTTGTTTATGCTTTCTGCGTTTAGCTTTGACGATAAAGTGATATCTACTTCTTGGAGAAGTAAATAGAGATAACTTTATAAACTTGAAGTCATGGCAACTTTTAAGCCCCAACTTGGTGATTTGGTGGCAGCTATTTAGACCATTTAGGTTAGGCAGGATGACAAACTTGAACTAGCTGAAAAATGTCTGTCTGTTGCCAGGGATATGATACTTCCAATAATTAAATTGACCCTTACAAATAACGATCAGATCCTTTTCAATATGGGAGCTGAAGTCAATGTGTATTTCAGTCCAGAATGTGGTAAGTGTACTACTAGTGAAGCCATATTTTATGTTGAAGCTGTCAAAACGGCTCTACTGCCACTACAACAGAAATTGGCTGAGACCCTGTCTAACTGTAGCCTGGAACTGCACCCTGGCAACTTTGTGGCCGCATCTGATGATTTCAGAATCCGTGTTACATTCACTTTCCCCGTACTGACAGATGTAAGAAGATCGTCTTCGGACACGGAACTCTTACAGACACCAACTAATCTAGGACCATCTATCTATCTCCCTCTTAAAAGCACACTCTTATTCTTTCTGTGAAAGAATAATTATTACAGTGGTCACAACACAACAGTGAGATGTGATAACTACTATACGTATAGTAGTTGTTGTTATATTAGTTTTTTCAAGGTATATCTAACTTTAATGTTATCAACCTTGATAACTCTAATCTTATAAAGTAATAAAGTAAATATATCTATGAGAAAGTTTATATATTAGTAATAGCATTTCAAGTTACGATAGAAGTATTATCAAAACATCATTGATAACAAACATCATTAATAGTTACTGAGTAGCTATTATACTAAGTCAGACGATTGAAGTCACAACAAAGTTACAGGATAGAGTTAATAGTGTGTAGTTGATGGTAGATGTCCATGAATGAGAGTGGAGACTGCCAGAACTCGGTGTCGTCGTTACCATAGTGGTGTTGGTAAGCCCGACCTAGACCAAGTCGACGCCACAAAGTCACAGCATTGATATAGTAGATTCGACAACGTGCTACGTAATACATGCTTGAATTATAGTTGATATCTGTCAGGGGTAGGTTAAGTAACTGATCAACAGTAGTCTCAGTAATCATCCATTCTTTGGCATGTTGCGAGGCTGAGAAGCTGCTATTGAGTTTGTCAAGCTTGGTCTCAAGTGGTACTGGGCAGATAACCAAATAGATTTGTGTCTCTAGAGGATACTGTCTCTGTAAAATGTCATAACGCCTTACCAATGCCTCATTATCAAAACCGTAGGCTCTCAAGGCGTCAGCTATAGAATCGAACTGGGAATACTTGTTAAAGGTCTTTACTGGTATACTACCTGGTACCTTTATCATAGAGGCTAGATAGTGAACGTAATTGTTGTAGTTGGTGACTAGAGGATTGTTGAGAATCTCTAGAGCCATAACAGACCTATCAGAGTCAACCTCCAAATAATCAACCAACCTCTCATAAAGGTTGGTAAATAACATATAAGCAGACTGCGTCTGTATAGACTCGTACGACTTGAATATGACAGATAGATTAGTCTCATAGGTATCTCTTAATTCCTTGAATTCAGTTAATCCGTTATCGTGACCTATTAGTAAACTTCTCTCAATAGCCCAACATAGAATCAGAAGAAGGCTGGCATCACTATTCTGAAATAGACTTGGATAGGTATTGGCGAATTTTCTTATTTCCTCCAAAGTCATATTAGACAAGAAGTTGATGGCATGATTGACGTAGTAGCCCTTTTCAATATCGTTAAGTAGATGGTAATTCTTGTTAACCACTAACTCAATCTCACTAGCTGCACTGTTACCATCTGCAACAGCGTCGATTTCATTCATTACCTTACTATAACTAGTACTAGTAACATAAGGTTTATAACTTAACTTATGTCGTAGTTATAATAAGAGGTTATCTACTTAATAGATAACAGATATTGTTTAGGTGAGCACTCTATAGGTTATAATTAGTTTATAGTTTAGGTAGTTTGTTATTACCTCACGAATATCTAAACTCATAGATAGTACTAAAGTTTAGTCTCCTTCTCCAAGGTTATTCTCAAAAATTGTATTTTTTACTACCTTGTAATCTAGACCACACCTAGATGGGTTCTCGGAAGACTTTCGTTTGTTAAGAAACTATATTTTTCTAGATTTTACTCTAATACAGGTTATACCAGACTACTCCTCTTTCTGTTTATATGTTTTTGGTCAGAGAAGGTCTCCCAAAAATATAGAGGCAGCTACTAAAACCATATTTCGAGAAATACTCTTAGGGTGATGACCAATTTTTATTACTTATTAGAACTACAGCATAGTTGTGTGCATGGACAAGTATTTAAATTTCCTATGTTTAAAGTATGCCATAGAATGGGTTATCTGTAGACATTAAATATCTACAACTATTATTTACTACACAGATTATTAGTAATGTAGAAGTCTAACTTAGTACAATTATTAACCAGTAGTAAGGGCTATTTATTGTGTACAAAAATAGCTACTGTTTAGATACCAAGCAGCTAGAGTATGCATGGGACTAGTTTTATATCTACCCCAATCGAGACACAGTTGCGTCGTGACTCCAATAAGTATTAAAATCTTACCTGGTGAGTAAGTGCTAATTCTCGAAATAGGGTTTTTAGTAGCTGCCTTCAGTTGTGACCTAGGTCACAACTAGAATATTTTTGGGAGACCTTCTCTGACCAAAAACATATAAACAGAAAGAGAACTAGTCTAGTATAGAGTATTCTATGATTAAGTCTAGAAAAATATAATATCTTGACAAGTAAAAGTTCTCCGAGAAGCCATCTAGGTGTGACCTAAGTAACAAGATAGTAAAAAACTATTCTTCCAGAACAGTTCTGGAGGAAAGGACCAAACTTTAACACTATCTATAGGTTTACATACTTGTGTGGTAATAATAAACTATCTAAATTGTAAACTAACTACAAGCCATAGAGTCACTACCTAAATAGTGTTCGCTATCTACTAAGTAGATAACCTCTTGTTATAACTACGACATAAGTTAAATTATAAACTTTATGTTACTAGTAGTATTTATGCAGTGGATAGATAGTGTAATAATTAAGTAACTACAGTCGGACAAGTTTGTGGTCTACACCTAATATAGATTTTTAACTATCCTACTACATACACAATTGTGTCGTGACTCTAGTAAGTAATAAAAAATTGTCACTACCCTAAGAGTATTTCTCGAAATATAGTTTTTGGTAGCTGCCTCTATATTTTTGGGAGACCCTCTCTGACCAAAAACATATATAGAGAAAGAGAATTAGTCTAGTATGGACTATTCTGTGATTAGAACTAGAAAAATATAGTTTCTTAACAAACGAAAGTCTTCCGAGAACCCATTTAGGTGTGATCTAGGTTACAAGGTAGTAAAAAATATAACTCTCGAGAATAACCCTTAGAGAAGAGGATTAAAGTTTGATGCTATCTACAGGTTTACATACTTGTGTGGTAATAACAAACTATCTAAACTATAAACTAATTATAAGCTATAGAGTACCCACCTAAACAATATCTGTTATCTATTAAGTAGATAACCTCTCAATATAACTACTACATAAGTTAAGTTATAAAACATTACGTTACTAGTAGTATTTGTGTAGTGGTTAGATAGTGTAATTATTAAGTAACTACAACCGAACAAGTTTGTAATCTGTACCCAGTATAGACTTTTAATTATCTGTCCACATACACAGTTGTGATATACCTCTTATAAGTACCAAATTTTACCTGGTGGAGAAGTCTTAGTTCTCGAAATAGGGTTTTTGGTAGCTGTCTCTATATTTTTGGGAGACCCTCTCTGACCAAAAACATATAAAGAGAAAGAGAAGTAGTCTAATATAGGTTATTCTATGATTAAGTCTAGAAAAATATAGTTTCTTAACAAGTAAAAGTACTCCGGGAACCCATTTAGGTGTGATCTAGGTTACAAGGTAGTAAAAATATAACTTCCAGGATTGATGACTACTCGGAGAAGAAAATTTTAACACTGACTACAGACCGATATAATTGTGTGAGAATAACAGGATGTTCAAAATACAAACTATATGCAAGCCATAAAGTTAATGTCTGAGCAATGTCTGCCATCTACTTAGTAAATAACTCCCTATCATAACCACGGTTTGAGTTAACTTATGGATTTTAGGTTAGCAAACAGTATTTTGTCTGATGGTTAACAGATACAGGTGTTAAGTAACTACAGAAAGGCTATTTTTGTAATCTATACCAAGCATAAATTTTTAACTATCTCTCCGTATATACAAATATGTTATGTCTCCAATGAGTATTAAAAATTGGTCAGTGAATAAGCGCTAATTCTGGAAGTGGCATTTTTCCTGTGTGCCTGTTATATTTTTGGGTGGTCAACCATCGGTGAAAATTTAGACTACTCTCCTATAAGCCATTCTATGATTAGACTTAGGTATAGAAAATTTTTACCGATGGTTGACCACCCAAAAATATAACAGGCACACAAGAAAAATACCACTTCCAGAATTAGCGCTTATTCACTGACCAATTTTTAACACTTATTAGAATTGTAGTATAACTGTGCGTGCTAAAAGACATCTAAAATCTATACTCGGTATAGATTACAAAATAGTACTCTATAGCCAGTTAGTACTTGTACTTACTTAACACCTGTATCTGTTAACCGTCAGACAAAATACTATTGCTAACCTAAGTCTACAAGTTAGTTCATGTGGTGACTATAATAAGAGGTTATCTACTAAGTAGATAACAAACCTTCATCACACTACCCACACCGCTCGGTTTAGTACAATGCAGAGAGAGATACACACTAACATCATCATCATCATCATCTTGTCGTATCAACTAGCACCAGTACCATTAGCTATTACTAATTATTAATCTTTGGCTATTTATACACAAAACTCTGGATTGTAAGTAACTTACAATCTCTACTACTATCTATTATTACTTAGTGTAAACATAAGTACTATATAATGTTGTAATTGTACCATCTACAGAGTACAGTTATCAACAATGTTTGCTTAGGTATAATATTGTAATCATAATAACGATAAGTTGTAGTTACTAATAAGTATACTCACAGTACTAATACAGTTAAACAACTTTTATTGGGATGAAGTAAGAAGACCATAAAGTGGATACATATATATATGGACAAATTCAATCAGCTACTAGGCTAGTATCAATCTCTGACTTAGTTAGAAATAGTAAAGTTGTGTCTATTTTTTGTGGTTATGAAATTTTATTCTAACCAGAAAGTCTACTATGAAATGGTGAGTTGAAAGTACCCACTAACTACGGTAGTGTTGATAATAACAGCTAGAACTTGACCACAGTAAGATCAAGAAATGAAAGTACATTTCAGTGTTGGTGGTCAGTTAAACAAAATAACTACATGTAGTTCTCCTGGTATTGTTGATACTAGCTATAACTAAAATACAAAAATACCGTTAGGAGTAGATGGATAGGGGGGGGGTGGGTAAGATATTCAGAAAATAACAGATGAAGGTGATCATACTACAACTTCTATCTTGGGTTAGTAAGAAGAAGTAAGAAGCACAACCCGTCAGCTATTAAAATCTGGAAGTCCAGTATTGCAAAAAGTTTTTGCTAGTCAGTGCAAAACCCTATTTTGCTAGTTTTGTACCTGGCCTCCAAATTTTTGGTCGAAGTTAGTCGATTGAAAATTTTTGGTGTCTTTACAATAGAGAGAATGAAGAAGTAAGGTGGGTAAGCCATATAGGCGCTGGATTTCGGGTGAGAAAAATTAGGGAGATAGTGTAAGCTATGACTACATCATGTAGTCAGAAACAAATTTAACTTTGCTGATGACAACGTTACTATATGAGATCTTTTTATTATTATTGCTACTGTTAACTAAGTTAAGACCCTCTTAGTAACAGATACAAGGTTATATAATATAATCTTACATCTTAACCAGTTCTATTTTTAACTTTACAATATAACTATTGTTAGGATAAAGGTTAAGAAGAGTATAAGTTATAGGTTATAAGGTTAAATAAATAAGAAAGTATAGATATAGAGGATACGAATATAGAAGTTATAACTTAGAAGTATAATATTTAATCTAGGGTTAAACAACAGTGGTTTAGAGATCTGGATTGAGAGCTATAATAGTTACAAGTTAAGATTATAGCTTATTAGAGTTCTAACTTAGAGTTCTAACTTAGAGTTCTAACTTAGAGTTCTAACTTAGGAGAGATACAAAAGTTATAAGTTAGAACTTTAATCAGTCTTCATAAGACTTAGCAAGGTTACTGCTTAGACTTGCAAATTACTACAAAAACCTTGCAAACTACTACAAAATGTTACTACTCAGAGTTGTAACCACTACAAAAACCTTGTAGACTACTACAAAAACCTTGTCAACTACTACAAAAACCTTGTAGACTATACAAAAACCTTGTAAACTACTACAAAATGTTACTACTCAGAGTTGTAACTACTACAAAAACCTTGCAAACTACTACAAAAACCTTGCAAACTACTACAAAATGTTACTACTCAGAGTTGTAACCACTACAAAAACCTTGCAAACTACTCAGAGTTATAACCACTACAAAAATCTTATAACTGTACTCTAAGTAGTTTACAAGATTTTTGCAGTAGTTTACAAGATTTTTGCAGTAGTTTACAAGATTTTTGCAGTAGTTTACAAGGTT
>Ga0302315_10001516_pt1 | contig 23374 bp, 19 predicted proteins | sample III_Palsa_N3_1_FD_200532 | JGI IMG/M metagenome (GOLD analysis project Ga0302315, IMG submission 200532) | Peat permafrost microbial communities from Stordalen Mire near Abisko, Sweden - III_Palsa_N3_1 | ecosystem: Environmental > Terrestrial > Soil > Palsa > Peat permafrost | place: Sweden...
TAGGCTATGAGATCGAAGATAAAACCATAGTAATTAAGCAAAAAGTAATAACCGAAGCAGTTGCTCCCACTGCAATACCTCAAATAAGTGGTACAGTAACATCTGAAAAAGGCGAGCCATTGATGGGCGCTACTGTATTTATCACGAAACTAAATAAAACAGCTGTAACCGACGCTCGAGGCGTTTTTGTTTTAAATGATATTCCCAATGGCAGGTATCAACTCGAAGTTTCCTACATAGGATATGAACCATACAATAAAGAAACGAAGATCGAGAACCAGAATATACAGCTAACGATAGCAATGAAGCTTCTTTCAAGGGTACTTGATGAAACCGTGGTTAAAGGATATTATAGTACCACGAAACGGCTAAATACAGGAGACGTTACAACTATAAAAGCGGATGCTATAGAAAGGCAACCTGTAGACAATCCAATGTTGGCACTCGAGGGTCTTGTGCCGGGGCTTTTTATTCAGCAATCCTCGGGTCTGCCCGGCGCGCCGGTGACGGTACAGATTCGTGGAGCGACTTCAATTCAGGCTGGTTCACTTCCGTTATATATTATTGACGGCGTTCCTTTTAATGGCCAACCAGTGGACCGCCAAATTCCTAATGGCAGCGGAACAGGACAGCAACCTAATGGAGGAAGTGACCCATTGAACCTTATTAACCCTCAGGACATTGAAAGTATTGACGTGCTCAAGGACGCAGATGCTACCTCTATATATGGTTCAAGAGGAGCGAATGGTGTAATTCTCATTACTACAAAAAAAGGTAAAGCGGGTAAAGCCAGGTTAAATATAAATGGTTATACCGGTATAGGTAATGTATCCCGTATGTTACCTATACTTAATACTTCTCAATACCTGGCTATTCGTCGCCAGGCATTTGATGCTGATGGTATAACACCAACTGAGTCCAATGCGCCCGATTTAACACTATGGAGCCAAACAGATAATACTAATTACCAAAAAATGCTGATTGGTGGCACAGCGCACCAAACCGATCTTAATACTTCCATATCAGGCGGTGATAAATTGACCACATTTTTATTGAGTGGCACATTTCATCATGAAACCACTGTACAACTTGGTGACTCACATGATGATCATGGGGCTTTAAATATGAAAGTGGATCATACTTCTGAGGATGGAAAATTAAAAGTTGATCTGAGTACGATCTATTCCAAAGAAATTAACATCATTTATGGGTCTGATTATACCAGCCTCAGTACTACACTGCCGTCAAATTATCCGTTATACGCCAATGGAGAATTGTATTACGGTGCGGGATTCAGCAATCCATACGCAACGCTTAATCAGTCTTTTTCAGCGGCTACGGATAACCTGATAATAAATGCCGCTATCAGCTATAGTATATTACCTAATCTGCAGGTTAAAGTAAATGGAGGCGGCAATAGAATAGAACTTAATCAGAAATTATTATTTCCCGGTGATATTTATGACCCTGCCTACAATGCCCAAAGTATAGGAGAATATTTTGATGATATAACAACAACTTATAACCTGGAACCACAGATAGATTATAACACGGTAATAGGTAAGGGGAAATTGACAGCGTTAGTTGGCGGAACATGGCAGGAATCTCAATATAATGAACCTTACAGCGTGACAGCAACTAATTTTCCATCTGACGCTTTGTTAAGTAATTATGGCTCAGCAGGAACATTTTATCATCAATCAAGTACAAGTTCTACCTACAAATATGTCTCCCTGTTTTCAAGGTTGAATTATGTATGGGATGATAAATACATATTAAACGCTACACTCACGAGAGATGGGTCATCCAATTTTGGGCCGGACAGAAGGTTTGGTAATTTCGGTGCTGTCGGGGCTGCTTGGGTATTTTCAGATGAAACATTTCTTAAAGATCAGAAATGGTTAAGCTTTGGAAAATTAAGGGGCAGTTATGGTACTGAAGGAAACGACCAAATAGGAGGGGCTAATTATAATTATTTAAGCACTTACGGCCAGGCGCTTGAGCCGTACGGCACTTCGCCGGCATTGATTGCAACGGGTATTGCAAACCCTGATTATAGCTGGGAGAAGTCAACAAAAATAGAGGCTGCTTTAGAACTGGGTTTTTTTAATAACAAATTGTTAGTCAACGGCACCTGGTACCGTAATCGTACTAATAATTTATTGGCAGATTTCCCGCTTTCTCCGCAATCTGGATTCACCTACGAAACTGCTAACCTGAACGCGCTTATCCAAAACCAGGGATTTGAACTGGAAATTAAAGCCACCCCGGTAGATAAAAAGGATTTTAGGTGGACGACGTCTTTTAATATTTCGGCAAATAAAAACAAGTTGCTTTCATTCCCTGGCCTTCAGCAATCGGATTATGCAAATGAATATGTAATAGGGCAACCGCTTGATCTGATTCCGCTTTATCATTTCACCGGGTTTAAAAATGGAATAGCAACCGTGGAGGACGCCAATCATGATGGCCAGATCAGCCCAGGAATAGCGGCTAATGGACAAGGCGATTATAGCGCTTTGGAAACAAGAGATCCTAAATTTTTTGGCGGATTTAATAATAGTATTCATTACAAGCAATTCCAACTTGACTTTTTGTTCAATTTTGAAAAACGAAAAAACTTTACCATAACCAGTTTCCCGGGTTTGTTACAAAATCAGTACAAGGATGTGCTTAGCAGTCAGTTTACTCCGAGCACGCAAGCATCATCAGCTTCTTATAACTCTTACACCAGTTATTATTTAAGTTCAGACGCAACATTTGCAGATGCTTCATTCATCAGGTTAAAAAACATCTCGTTGTCCTATACGCTTCCAGATGGATGGCGAAAGATTTTGGGAATGGCCAATTGTAATATATACATAAGGTCGCAGAATTTGCTGACTATAACAAAGTATAAAGGCTTTGATCCTGAAACCAATATTGCGCAAGGCGTTCCAAATAATCCATATGCATCGCCACTGAGCACGCCGTCATTGCCATCATACAGAACGTTCATTGCAGGTATTCAATTTTCTTATTAAAATTATTATGGAAAAATTAATTAAAAATAAAATTTGGCGCTGTGTTGCTTTCTTTAAAAGAAACTGTATAAACAGTAACCAAACCCTATACAAAACACTGGTAATTTGTATAGTTTCAATAACTTTTTATAGCTGCAATAAACTGGTAGCTGTAAAATTACCGGTAGATCAATTAGTGACCGCAACCGTATTTGCTGACTCCACCACAGCGCAAGCCGCTGTAAACGGTATGTATTCACAAATCTATTATGGAAACGGACTTAGCGTATTTGGTTATCGTATAAGTACTTTGCCAGCAGAGTCGGCTGACGAAATAATACCTGCACAAAATACATTTGATCAAATTTATACCAATAGCCTGGTTGCTAATAATTCTGATGTGAACGATCTATGGTCTAACTGTTACAACATAATTTATCTGGCGAATAGCATTATAAACGGTGTTCAATCTTCAAATACGCTTTCCCCAACTCTTAAAAAACAACTCATTGGTGAAGCGGAATTTGGAAGGGCATTTTGTGATTTTTACCTGGTTAACTATTTCGGAAAAGTACCATTGATTACAAGCACAGATGTTAATATTACCATAATACCCCTGCTTCAGCAACCGATCAGGTATATGCCCAAATAACAACAGACCTTACCAATGCGCGTGATGCGCTGGCTAAGGACTACAGATGGTCCGGCGGCGACCGTACCAGGGTAAATAGCTATGGCGCTTCGGCAATGCTGGCCAGGGTATACTTATATAACGGCCAATGGTCACTGGCAGAAATGGAAGCTACAAAGGTTATTAATCAAAGTGGGCTTTATTCCATAGTGCCAGATCCTAATAACGTATTCTTAGCCAACAGCAATGAAGCTATATTGCAGTTCTATACAAATGAACAAGGCTACACTTTATTTGCATTAAACGTAGTGCCAACCGGGAATGCCGAACCTAATTATACACTGAATCCGATACTGAAAAATGCTTTTGAACCTGGCGATATACGTAAAAGCAAATGGATTGACAGTACAAATTATTTAGGAATAGTTTATACGTATCCCTATAAGTATAAATCCAAAATTGCTGATAATTCAGAATTTGACATGGTGTTGCGCCTCGCTGAGCAATACCTGATCAGGGCTGAAGCAAGGGCGCAGGAAAATGACATCAGTGGTGCTGCTCAGGATTTGAATGTTATCAGAACCCGCGCAGGTTTGCCCGGAACTACAGCTACAGACAAAGCCTCATTACTGTTGGCCATTGAACGCGAAAGGCAGGTTGAGCTCTTTTGTGAGTACGGCCATCGCTGGCTCGATTTGAAAAGAACAAACAGGGCTACTGCTGTTTTGGGCGCTGAAAAGCCGGGATGGAAATCAACCGATGTATTATACCCGATACCATTGTCCGCAATAAGTACAAACCCTAAACTATCACAGAACCCGGGTTATTAACTTTCTCGAACTTTATTTTATTATTTAATGATATGAAAAAACACACGTCGTGGTGGCTGGTATTGCTATTGTTATTTCCTGCAGGATTACTTGCACAGGATAAAGGCGTTCATTTTGAACATGGGCTTACCTGGGCACAAATCCAGTCAAAAGCAAAAACCGAAAATAAATACATTTTTATCGATTGTTTTACTTCATGGTGCGGCCCATGTAAAATGATGGCTCAAATCGTTTTTCCGCAGGAGGTAGCAGGTGATTTTTTTAATAAAAATTTTATTAGCGTTAAAATGCAAATGGATAAAACCGCGGCTGATGATCCTAATATAAAATTGTTGTATGATGATGCCGCAGAAATAGAAAAGGACTATCATGTTGTTGCCTATCCTACCTTTCTCTTTTGCTCCCGATGGGCATATTGTACACAGGATCACAGGCGGAGAGTTCCCAGCGTCCGAATTCGTTAAAGAAGCTACCGGGGCATTAGATACTTTAAAACAGTATTATACATTGATGCAGAATTATGATACAAATCCAAATATCGATCCGGAAGAGATCCGTAAGCTGGCTTTATTGGCGGATAGAAATTATGATCAAATTTTATCTGGAAAGTTAGCTACTGCTTATTTAGCTACCCAGCCGACTATTTACACTAAAAAAAATGTGGAATTTTTGTGTTTGTTAACCAAATCCAGTAATGATAAATCATTTGAAGCCTTTTTGAATCGTCCTGATAAAATAGATTCAGTTATGGGAAAGGGTGCTGCAGCACAAAAAATACAGGACATTGCTTTACAGGATGATTATGTAAATACTGGTATAAAGGCTATTCCCGACTGGAAAGCAAAGCAATCGGCATTAGAAGTAAAATATCCCGGATATAGCAAAGAAATAATAGCCAGGTTTAAAATTCAGTACTACTTATCAGAAAAAAACTGGAATGAGCTTACCCCTGCAATGAAAGGCTATTTATCGCTATATGGATCAGATATTTCGCTGGCTGAAATGGATGGCATTGCACAAGCTATATTTGATAATTGCCCTGATAAAAACTGTCTGCAAGTGGCGCTTGAGTGGAGTAAAATAGCTAAAGAAAAAGGGTTTATGAGTAGTGATATCACTTACGCTTCGCTTTTGTATAAAATAGGCGATCAAAAAACAGCTATTAAATTTATTGAGATTATAGTTAAGAATATGAATTTTAGCGACGGTTCATTACAGGAACAATTAGATAAAATGAAAAAAGGGGAAAAAATCTGGACCAATCCGTAAATAATTAATTCTGCTTGTAGCTGTCCGGGGGCTATGTTAAGTTCCGGCAGTTAGTTAATTGCACAAATCAAAAATAACCATTAAAATAATGAAAAGAATAATTTTAGGAGCATTGGCTCTTGTGCCCGCGTTTGCCTCAGCACAAAACAACAACTTTACTTTAAATATTAAAGTAAATGATTTAAACCCACCAGCGAAGGCTTATTTATTTTACCGCCTTGATGGCCAAACCGTAAAGGATTCAGCTTTTATGAATAACGGATCGGTGCAATTTATAGGCTCAGCACCCGAACCTACATCCGTACAACTAGTAATTGATCACACAGGTATTGGTTGGGATAAATTGGGACCGAGAACTGCTGACTATACTTTATTTTATGTTGAAAAAGGAGTTATCGGTGTTACAGCTATTGACTCCATTAAATATGCTGACGTAACCGGATCCGCAGTTAACCAGGAATTTGTAAACTATAAAAGATTAATAGCACCACAGGAATCAAAAATTAAGGCTGTTGATAATCAGTATTTTGCAGATCCGGTAGAAAAGCGAAAGGATACAGCTTTTGTTAATGCAATTATGGCAAAGCGAAATGTAGTCGAAGATGAAATAAAAGTGGCAGACATAGATTATATCAAACAACATCCGGATTCTTACATCAGCTTAAACCTTTTAAATGAAGTTATCGGCGCTAATATGGATGTTGCCAAAGTTGAGCCTGTTTACAAAAGCCTTTCGGACCGGATGAAGAATACACCGCAGGGGCAGACATACGAAAAATTGATTTTGGCCGCTCATTCTACTGAGATTGGCGATATGGCTCCTATTTTTACACAAAATGATACCAGTGGCAAACCTGTAAAGCTTACTGATTTCCGCGGAAAATACGTGCTGGTTGATTTCTGGGCATCATGGTGCGGCCCTTGCCGTGCCGAAAACCCCAACTATGTTAAAGCCTATCAGCATTATAAAGACAAAAACTTTACCATTTTAAGTATTTCTTTAGACCAGCCGGGTGAAAAAAGTTCATGGTTAAAAGCAATTAAAACTGACGGCCTGAAATGGACCCAGGTATCGGATCTGAAATTTTGGGACAATGAAGTGGCCAAATTATACGGGATAAGAGCCGTACCTGCAAACTTTTTGCTTGATCCTGCCGGTAAAATAATAGGAAAGAATCTTAGGGGAGATGACCTGACCAATAAGCTCAGGCAAATCTTAGGTGATTGAATTGAAAAAAGGCAGCCGGACAGCTGCTTTCTGGTATTTGGTTAAACTAAATAAACGTAAGTTTTTGTAACGCCTTGGTTAATATCAGCATAATTCGGTGTGCACCGAATTATGCTTTTCGTAGAACAGCTGGTATTTATTGAACAGATCAGCAGTTTTAAGCGGTAGTACCCGGTAACTGCCAGCAGTTATTTGCCAAAGAAATAATAAAAACAGCCACCTCGAATACGCCACCCAAAGCACCGCGCAGCAAACGCAGGGCCTTACCCTTATGCTGTTCCGTGGTTTTGACAGAATGCCCATTTCAGCAACGATTTTCTTATCAGATAAATACTGTTCGCGGCTCAGCCGGAATACTTCCTGGCATTTGGGTGGAAGGTTGGCAATGGCCGCTATTAAGATGTTTTCCAGTTCCCTGGTCTCTATGTACATCAACGGGGAAATGGATTGTGCCGGGGCATGGTTGACGATATAGTTGGCATAACACTGGTGCATCACTTCCAGGCGATAGTAGTAGGTTATTTTATTTTTGAGGATAACATATAAATAGGCTTTGGTGGAGGTGTATTCAGCCAACGAAAGCTTGTGTTTGTAAAGGTTGAGGAAAATCCTGCACCATTTCCTCCGCGGTTTCACTTAATAGTTTGAAAAGCGCTTGCTTTGCGCGGTTGTCATTGCGTGCATGTAGCACAACCTGATGACCTTGCTTAATTAATTCTCTGCCGCCAATTGTCCTAAGCCATCGGCTAAGCCGGTGGTATATTCTTTCATTATTGACTGACTTTTGCTTTTTCTGTTTTCCAGAGCGGTGCATAATCATAAGTAGGGTAGAACTCGGTATCAAAAGCGCCCCAGGCGCCTTTTTCAATAGCTGTATTTAGGTCGCGCAGCTGTGCTCCGGTTAACTTAATGGTCACGACCTGGCCGATACCCATCATCACATACCAGCTTACAATCCGCGTACCCTTAGGCGGGAACATATTACCAAATTTATTTTTCTTCTGTATGGCCTGCAATGAGTCCAGGTTCTTATTCTGCTGGTGCTTAAGGAAGATAGTCACCATCACCGAATCCCCGTCGGCTTTGGTTTGGGCCTGTCCGCAAAAGCACAACATTAAGCCGGCTGCTAAAAGGATGATCATTTTCATTTAATCATAACAGCATTGAAGTCCACAAGTTTTGGAATCATCAATACGCAGCTTGAAATTTATTATACATGCATGCAAATTATTCCGCTGCAACAATTGCGGGTCAGGAGCTGTTGCGTTACTAAAAACATTATTTGTTTAAATTTGTAATCTATAAGTTGAAATGGCCTTGGTAATTTATAATCTTCCTGACGATTTCAATCTACCTGAAGAGCGTGGCAAGCCCGTGATCGTTCGTTCTCATCAATCGTCAACCAGCTCGGCTAATAACAAAAGCATCATTCACCAGAACATGGTGGATATTATAATAGCAGGAAAAAAAACGATCATCGATGCTTACAATATCACAGCACTTGAAGCAGGCGAACTTATGATCCTTTCTAAAGGCAGTACCCTCATCTCCCAAGCACTTCCTAAACAGGGCCTTTTTCACAACCTGGTGATTTATTTTAGCAACGAAATGTTAGCTAACTTCTGGATCAAATATACGACCGGGAAAAACGGGGACTTAAAAGAGCGTGCGAAACAACCTTTTGTTACCTATCATCAGGATGGATTTATCAATAACTATGTCAATTCTGTTTTGCTTTTACTGAAATCACCGTCGAAATTCTCGGGTCAGCTTAAACAGCTCAAACTGGAAGAACTATTGTTATATCTAATGCAAACCAATCCTGAAAAACTTAGGTCGTTATCAGTGATTGCAAAGGATAATGATGATATGCAATTACGGAAAGCCGCCGAAAGCCACATTACAACCCCGATTTCAGTGGATGAGTTAGCATTTTTGTGCAATACCAGCCTTTCCACCTTTAAGCGTAGGTTTTTAAGCATCTACGGCACTTCTCCGCAAAGATGGTTGACCCGGCAAAGAATGCAGCTTGCTGCCAATCTTTTAAAACATCCGCAAGAGCGGCCCGGCTCTGTGTATAGGCAGGTAGGCTATGCCAATCAGTCCAGCTTTATTCTTGCGTTCAAACGACAATTTGGCAAGACACCAAAAGAGTACCAAGTGGCAAATTTGAACTGATCTCTACATAGTTTGAACGTTTGACGTTAAGCTAATACTTAACTCGCAGTTACCTTTGATTTATTATTTAATCAAATTTAAAAGCCATGTCAAAGCAAGTTAAATTACCCGCCGTTATCGAAAAATTTATTAAGGCATCCAATGACCATGACGGCAAAGCGTATATAGCTGCCTTTTCTGAAGACGCGTTAATAAACGACGTTTCCCGTAATTTTTGGGGTAAGGATAACATCAAACACTGGGCAGAGAAGGAGATAATCAAACCAAAAGTTACATTTGAAGCTGATGAGATCGTCGAACATCACGGTGATTTTTTCATAACTGCCCTTATTGACGGAGAATATGATAAATCAAAAGTTCCTGATCCGCTGTACCTCGATTATTTTTTTAAGATAAAGAATGAAAAGATCGTTCAATTGATCATAATCAAAAACACTGAAAAGAGTGCAAAAGTCTGAAGGTCTTTGTTGCTGATGTAGAAGCGATTATAACTACAAAGAATATAAATTGATAAAATTAATAGAGTTTAAATAATTTTTAGAAATATGATAGAGAAAGAACGGTGAGCCCATCACTATCTTAAGCTGTTTGAAAGATTTGAATCACATTTAAGACTCCTACCAGCAAGTCGCAGGTTCGGGTCTGCTCCAGCTCAGATTCAGCGTTTATCAAGAATATAATTTCTAAATGCAAAGTCGGCGAGCTTAACCAGCTTTTTAATAAATGGCTTGTAAAGCATCGATTGATGCCGAATCTTAGGCATACAAATATCTGTTTAAAAATAGTTAAACAGATATTTGTTAAACTGCCGGTTAGGTGTTAGTTTTTTATTGCGAGTCAATTGGTATATCACTCACCCTGGATTTACTTTATTCGGTAGCACCATTTAGCAGTATTAAATACAAAGTCAAAACAACGGAACACTAAATTGACTGTCTGCATCCGTTTCCTCCTCTTTTGTATACGGTGAGAATGTCTTGACACTAATTGTATTCGATTTTACCGAGAAAATATACAACCGCATCATTCCATGTCCCCCATTTGCCCGGCTCTGATAGTCTGACAAAAACGTACGTATGGTGTGTCCGTTCCAGGTATCTTCACGGTATCCTTCGCCATTATCGCCAACATGTCCGCAGATCATCATAAAAACGTTAGGGTTTTCTTTCAATCTTGCATAAATTGCTTCACCTTCTACATTAAATGGAGCGTGCGGGGTATTGCTGCCCTTTACCGGATTATAAAACAAAATTGAATGGCTGACTACGATTGCTTTGCGGGCTGCGTATTTTCTCAAAATTTCGTTAGCCCAATTGTAAACGTCTTTCTGCTCTTCATTATGCCCGTCAAATTCCAGGAAAAGCACGATAAAGTCGACTCCTCCGGCGCTAAACAGATCATAATGATTGTTGTTATTGTTACCGTAATGGCCACCGTAGTATGGCCGGCCTTCAAAATGAGGGACACCGAAGTATTTATTGTAAAAGTGCGTGGTACCGCTTACGGGATATTGATTTGGAAATTCATCGTGATTTCCTACGGCCAAACCGTAAGGTACGCTTATCGGGTTTTCAAGCCCGTAAATGGCCTTTTGAGCCAGATACCATTCCGACCGGGCCGTTACCGGGTTATCTCCATGCTCTGTAATATCGCCTAAATGGGCGACGTATGCAATATTCTTTTTAACCTGATTTTGCTTGATCCAATCAATTTGCGCTTTAAACATATCAAATGTTCCGCCTAACTGTGCCTGGGCCAGGTAATATTGTGAATCAGGTATTACGGCAATGGAAAAATCTCCTGGCTTTGTTACCGCGGGCTGCCCGGGGGTGTTTAATACCGTATCGACAGGAACAATGTTGGCGAAAGCATTACCCGAAATAAGAAGCGGTATGGCTATTACCGATAAAATGCACCAGAATTTTAATTGTATCATAAGCTGTTTCATAAATGATTTGTTAATTGATCTATTTTTGCGGAGCCAGAAGTCCGGGATACAATGCTCCATCCATATCCTTCATATCCAATTGCAGCAGTGCATTAATTAGCGGGGCAATGTTTTCCAAACCCATCTGGTGTATGATTTTTTGTTTGGCTAACCCACAGCCGGAAGCAACGAAGCCTGTTTCAATTTCTGGGAAATCGGGAAAGTGGCCGTGTGTGCCGCCGCTGCCCGCACGTACAATATCACCGTCGGTAGCATTTGTGAAGGATACACCCGGTATAGCCGCCAATGCAAAAGGTACATTCTGATCAACTCCAAACTTGTCAAGCTCCGGCCTTTCGATTATTTTAAACAGCGCTTTTATACCTACCGGCAAACTATTGACTATTTCTCTTACTTGTTTAAGCGCCTTTTGATCATTCTTATCTTTCAAATACAGAAAGGTTGAACCACCCTGCTGAAAAAACTGAGCCTTCCAATTATCTTCCTGGAGGTTTTTGCCCACCAGCCCTGCTTTTGCAAGTTCAACGTTAGGGGCAAGTTGTGTGGTGATGTTCACAAACCCATGGTCGCCTACAATAATGAATGCGGTACTATCGGTTGTGCCTGCGCGTACGGTCGCTTCTATAATGCGACCTATGTTATGGTCAATACCCTCAACAGCTTTTCTAACATCGAGACCTAACCTGCCTTCCATATGCGCGTAATGATCTACACATACCAGGTGGATGGTGATTAGATTTGGTTTATAGGTTTCGATCATGTACGATGCCATGCGTGCCAGGTTGTCATCGGTACTTAAATGGCCGTCCAGATCGTGGTTGTATAATTTGCCGGTAGCATTTTTTTCCATTTCCTCAAACAAGCCGGCAGGTTTTGAATACTGGCGGAATGGTTGCAGGGGATCGGCCAATTTGGTGTTCCGTGGCGCATCGGGCATGTTGTAATCTATGGATGGTTGATTCACAGACACCGGCCAAAGTACGGATGCCGTTCTCAATCCTTTTTTATGGGCAGCATCCCAAATAGTTTCAGTTGTTATCCTGCGCGAATCGGTATAACCTAATTCGCCTACTTGTGCTTTGGTTTCAAATGGGGTATTGTAATAAATACCATGTTTGGCCGGAAATTTACCGGTAATGATAGTGGTGTGCGACGGATATGTTACCGTAGGCATATCTCCTCTAACACCATCGGCGTACATGCCATTTTCAGCTAACTGCCTTAAGTTAACAGCGCCCCATGATGGGTCTTTGTAAAACTCAGGCCTGAGGCCGTCAATACTGATCACAACAACATATTTAGGCGTTTGGGCAAATGCTGCCGGCGATAGAAGCAGCAACGCTATAAGGAATTTTAAATAGTTCATAATGTAAGAATTAAGTGGTGCATGGTTTTGCACGCACCACTATGAATAAATCAATGATCAGAATGAATAACCCGGGTTTTCTTTTATCTGTGGGTTCAGGCTTGTTTGCGAGAACGGGATAGGATAAATTAACCTGTAAGCTTCTACATCATAAGCACTAGCTGTCAGATAAGTATGGATCAGCTTGATTTGCTTTGCAAAGGCGGTCATTACCGGTATTGCGGTGCCTGTACGTACCAGATCAAACCAACGATGATTCTCAAATGCCAGCTCAACGCGCCGCTCATGTGCGATATCGGCACGCAATGTGGTCTGGTCTGTTGTTGTAATGTTGTGCAATGCATTACCAAAGGCACGCTGGCGCACGGTATTAAGGTTAAGTAATGCATTTCCGCTTTCGCCCTGTTCGTTTTGCGCTTCGGCTAATAGCAGCAGGGCATCAGCATACCGATAAATTGGCCAATCATCATCGGTATTGTTGGCTATGGTTACCGGGTTAAGTACCTTTTTGTCAAAAGCACGGCCTACTTTGCCTGCTGCCGGTGTGTAATTAACAATGCTTTTGTAAGCAGTTATAGTCATGTTATCGCTGGCATCATAAGTGCCCTCGGCTACGCCAATAGAGGCGTCCAAACGAGTATCGCCCGGTTCATAAGCATTGATCAGGTCTTGCGTGGGCACATTCCAGCCACCAGTACTGGTGTTATTGGTGACTACGTTGCTGGTAATAAGCGCGGTGCTGGTAGTACGTGGCAAAAACAGATATATGAAGTTACTTTGCTGCCCGCCAGCAGCACCAGCAGTGTACTGCACTTCAAATATTGATTCGACACTGTTCTTGTTGGCGGTTGAGAACACTGCAGAATAAGTTGGCAGCAGCGAATAGCCCATGCCCGAAAGTGTTTTCAGTAAGGTTTCGGCTGCGGCATAGCTTTTCTGCGTCATATACACATCGGCCAGCAGCATAGTTGCCGCGCCTTTAGTTGCCGCACCAGTTTGCGCGCCCTTGGTAAAGGTTGCCGCCGGCAATTTGGCTATGGCATCGGTAGCATCGGCAATGATCTGTTTATACACATCATCAGTTGAAGCACGTGGGATATAAGCATCGGAGGATGTGGTTACCTCGTGCAGTGAAAGCGGGACGCCACCAAAATACCTTACCGCGCGGAAGTAATAAAGCGCACGTAAAAATTCGGTTTCGCCCTGGATCTCGGTTTTATCGGCCGCATCAACCTGATTAGGATCCTGCAGGTGGTCCAGTATCGTATTACACCTCGCTATGCCAACGTAAAAATACCGGTATTCGTCATCCAAATAGGAATTATTCGCATCATCGTTCCAGTCGTGTAATTGATAACGGGCCAGGTATGCGGTGCCAACATTTACAGGATAATAATCATAATCAGTATTGTCAGATCGCATTTCCGTCATATAAAAATCCTCGTTAAAAACAGCGCGGAGCGTAACATAGGTTGATGCCAGGGCCTGTCTGAATTGGGTAGTAGTTTGATAAAAGTTAGCTTCGGATACCTGGTCTGGCGGAGCGGTATCCAAAAAAGCCTTTTTACACGATGCAACGGTCATCAGTACAAACACTATAGCTATATATTGTATTTTTTTCATCTGATTTGAATTTATATTATTTAAAACTTGCGGAAACACCCACTGACGCGGTTCTGTATATCGGATAGGAGTTTTCGTCTATACCTTCGCCATAACCGTTTAACCCGTTAAGGCTTACTTCAGGGTTAAGGCCTGAATATTTAGTGATAAAGAGAATATTATCCATCGACACAGAAACACGTATATTTCGCAATGTTGTATTGCCTTTAAGCGGCAGGGTATAACCCAGGTTGATATTCTTTACCGCGAGGTAGGAACCGTTTTCAACCCATTGTGATTCCACATCACGGCCAAGCGAGGTTGTGCCGGTTTCGGTACGCGGATAAATACCTGCACCCGGATCAGCTTCTGAACGCCAGCGATCAGCCACTGCGGCTAACAATCCGCCGCGCGCGCCGTCAAGGTTGGTGAGGTAGGCCCACTTATCGGCATTCAGTATCTGGTTGCCATAGGTACCCGACATGGTAATGTTAAGGTCGAAGTGTTTGTAGGTGAAGTTGTTGGTAAAGCCGTACTCAAACTTCGGGTTTGGGTTACCGATAAAGGTACGGTCGTTATTATTGATCACCCCATCGCCGTTAACATCTTTAAATTTGATAGTTCCCGGAGCAGCTGTTGCCAGGGTTTCTTTTGGCGAGTTAGCCACATCAGCGGCATTTTTGTATAACCCTTCAAAAACAAACCCATAAAACATACCTAACGGATGGCCTACTTCAGTACGGTCATAATCCGAAGAAATGGTATTGTTACGGACAATATAACCAGGTGACACCAGGCTGGTAACCAGGTTCCGGTTAAATGAGATGTTAAAATTACTTGTCCATTTTAATACACCGGTAAGGTTGGTGGTATTTAGTGTAAACTCATTACCCCAAAATTTGATAGCACCGGTATTGTAAACTATGGAGGTAAAACCCGAGTTGTAAGGTACCGGCATTGCCTGTATCAAGCCATCGGTAATTTTATGATAGTAATCATAAGTAAAGTTGATCCTGTTATTCAAGAGGGAGATATCAAAGCCGATATCCAGCTGTTTATTACGTTCCCAGCGCAATTGACTATTGCCCAACGTACTATTGATCTCGCCTTGCTGCAACACATTATTAAACGTATAGTTATAAGCAGTGCCACTGCCTATTTGTGATAAGGAAGGATAATTACTACTAAAAAAGTTATTACCTGTAAGACCGAAGCTCGCCCTGATTTTTAAAAAGTTGATCTGTTTTACATCTTTCAGGAAATCTTCATCGCTTGCTACCCAGCCGGCAGACGCCGTAGGGAAAAAACCGTATTTGTTGTCCGTGCCAAAACGTGACGAACCGTCATCGCGGGCTGATAACTGGAGGATATATTTTTCCTTGTAGTTATAATCAATCCGGGCGATGGTAGACAGCATGGTATAACCTGTTGCATCGCTTACACCTGTAGTACAGCCGACGCCTGATCAAGGTAAGGTATAGCGTCGCTGGCAAAAGTATTGGCTACAATATTGTTGCTTTCTGCCTGGTACTTTTGTATGGAATAACCTGCTATTATATCGATATGGTGATCATGTGCAATCGTCTTATTGTAATCAAGGTAGGCTTCTGATGTGTAAGAATAACCATTATTGTATGCGCTCGAACCGGTAGCTATCAGGTTAGTGGTAATGGTTGAAGGAACAAAGTTATTGTGTGTTACATCTTCCACATCAACGCCTGCGTTTAGTTTCAGCGTAAGGCCATCCCAAATGTTATAATTGAGATAGCCATTGCCCAAAATACGTGTGGTATGGTAATCATCAACTGTTTCCATCAGCTGCGCCAGCGGGTTGATGTTAGCTACCTGTCCCGGGCTTGCTGCGCTGTAAGTATAACCACCACCAGGAGCATAAGGCGAAATCAGCGGGCTTGCTTCTGATACTTTTTCAATGATATCATTTACACCTTCTGTTGCAATACGGTTATTGTGATCGATATGATAACTTGGCGCTATGTTAAATCCCACCTTGATCTTTTTATTATCGAAGGAATAATCATTGTTTAAGCGCAGGGAAAATTGCTCTTCGCCTGTGTTTACAATAACGCCTTGCTGGTTCATGTAACCTGCAATAACTGTTGACTGAGAATTATCTGTAGCTGATGATACGTTAAGATTATAGGATTCAGTTGGCGCCCGGCGCGTAACCACGTCAAACCAGTTGGTACCAACGCCATAACGGCTGGGATTGGCATAAACAGGATTAAGGGTTGGGTTGGTGCCGGGCTCATCGGCGAGCTTATCCTGATAGTACTCATTTTCAAACTGCGCCCATTGCTGTGCATCCATTAACTGGTAACGGTGCTGTTGGGGTATACCCTGAACGCCATAGTAACCATTAAAAGTAATTTTAGCATCACCGGGTTTAGCATGTTTGGTCGTGATCAGTACTACACCATTTGATGCACGCGAGCCATATAAAGCGGTTGCGGCGGCATCTTTTAATATCGTAAACGATTCAATCTCGTCAGGATTAATATCGTTGATATCACCGGTTATAGGCAGCCCGTCAATTACAAAAAGCGGCTGATTGCTCAACGATAATGATGTAGCACCACGGATTTTAAACTGAAAGCCCCTGCCCGGCGCGCCATTGCTCTGGGTAACTTCAACGCCTGCAACTTTTCCTTGCAACTCTTGTGCAAATTGGTTATCGGGTTTATCCAGCAAATCGGTGCCCGATACTACAGCCAGTGAACCGGTGATATCGCGCTGGCGCTGTTTACCATAAGTTACCGTAACCTCCTTAAGCTGGCCGGCTCCCGCCATATTCACATTCAGTACAGACGGCTTTGAAGTAATCTTGGTATTCGGAAACTCCATTTTCTTAAAGCCAACAAATGATACGGCGACCGTATAGGTACCTTCGGGTACCGACAGTATAAAATTACCTTGTGAGTCGGTTATCATGCCATAGCTTGTGCCCTCCAGTGCCACCGAAGCGCCGGGCAGCGGCGCGCCTGTTTCATCAACCACCTTGCCGGTAATCCTGCCGTATACTACTCTGTATAACAGAATGTTATTTGCTTCTTCTTTAAAATTGATCTTCGAATTCTGTAAAAGGTTAGTAAGTACAGCGCTAAGGCTTTCATTTACAAAACTATTGGGTTGCGTAAATAAATGTGCCAGGCCCAGAAAGGTTTCGTCATAGGCAAAACCTACACCGCTTTGAGCCTGCAACCTTTTTATTACTGCCGAAAGGTTCTCATAACCTACAGTAAAACTAACCTGCTTGTTTAAATCCTGTCCATTAACATTAGTCGCCTTTACCGAAATAATGCCGATGGTGAGCAGGATGGATATAAATAAAAATGTTATCCGCATAATTTGCTTCCATAACTGTGTATAGAAATTCATATTTTTGATTGCTTTTGTGATAAATAAATGGATTGCTGAGCGCGCAGAAGAGGGATTGCCGTCCCGTATCCTGCAAAATTTTGAACCGGTTCCGTTCAATGGACCGGTTTTTTGTTTTTAATAGAATATAACCGAGTTGCCCTCCTTTCTGAATTGGGTATTGTGAATCTGACTTATTACTTTCAGCATTTGCTCCGGAGAACTATTATGTTGTATCGTTAATGTAAAGCGATAGTTACTTATTTTACTGCTACCAGATTTAAGCGTAAGCCCGAAAATGTTTCTGACAACAAGCGCCACTTCGTTAAAATCAGCCTGATTTAAATAAGTAAGGCCTGATTTCCAGCTTTGTATCTTGTCAACATCGATAACGTTATACAAATACCGGCCGTTACTGGTGTTATAACTGAGCAGCTTTCCGGGTAACAGAAATTGCACCTTATCACCGGTATGGGTTACCCCAACTTTTCCGGTTGCTACAGCTATGTCAATAGTTTTTAATTCGCTATATGCTTTTATATTAAAGGATGTCCCCATTACCTGCACATTAAGGCCCTTCACCCGTACAATAAACGGATGGGTACTGTCATGCTTCACATCAAAAAAGGCTTCGCCTTTCAACAGCTTTACTTCGCGCTGTTTACCCTGAAATGAAGCTGGTACCTGCAAAACACTCGCGGAGTTAATCCATACTACAGAACTATCAGCCAGTGTAAGCTGTTTGATGTCGTTGGTACCGGTTTTTATAGTAAGAAATTCTGTCTGGATTTTTGCATGGCGGGTAATTCCCCAAATTAACACGGCAATTCCGCCGGCAATCAAAAAGCTGGCGGCAATACGAAAAACAGGCAGGCGAAAAACAGGTGTTCGCACTATGGACGCGTTTATTTTTTCGCGCATCTCGTGGCCGATATGATCGGTTTCTCTTTGGTCAAGTTGTTTTTCTTTATCCTGGTATGAGTTATACCACGCTTCAACCAGCGACTTGTCTTTTTGCGACGACTGGCCTTTGAGGTAACGTTCTAAGCGTTCTTTAAATTTGTTAGTTTCCATTATGGGTGTTATCAACTATAAGTCGTTGAAAACCCCATTAAGTACTTTTATTTAAGATGATGTTTATGTTAATTATTTGTAAAGCATTGCCAGTATTAAGGCCAGATAGGTAAGGTTCTTTTCAGGGTATTTTTCTTTGATCACAATACGAAGCCTGCGCAAAACTTCGCCCGTGTAATTTTTAACGGTTTGATCGGCAATGCCCAGTTGACCAGCAATATCTTTTATCGGGAGGTTCTCCGCTTTAAGTAAATATACTTGTTGCAGCATTTCCGGCATAACGCTTATCGCGGCCTCAAGTATATGTTCCAATTCAATATAATCGGTAAGTGATTCGGTAGCGCTTTCGAGCAGCGTCATCCTATTAAAAGCGTCCTGAAGTTGTAAACTGGTGACTTTTTGCGAACGAAAATGACTAATCACCTTTAGACGCACAGCGCTATATAGATAATTTTCAAAGGCAGTGTGAATGTCAAGATTAGCCCTGCGTTGCCATAAATTAATAAATATTTCCTGGACAATATCCTGGGCAACGGTACTATCATCCACCCTGGCGAATGCTTTTTGATAAGCCTTTTTCCAATACCGATCGAACAACTCATTAAATGCGCTATGATTATTGCATTTAATAAACTGGAGTAAATCAGTATCCGTATAATTCTTCATTGACGATACAAATTTACTATTCCAATGTTAAGTTACTTTTAATAGGATACTAATTTCAGGAATGAAAGAATATACCTGCTGGCAATTATCATTTACCCTACGGCTCGAAGCAATTAAGTCTGATTACGATTTGAAATTTTAAACGCTTGACCAGTTTTGTTTTTTTGTTATCGTAGCAACAGAAAATGTACATGCATGAATGCGTTTTGACAACTAGGTTATATCAGTCAAATTTCTCATTTAAGAAAACTGACAAAGCCATTGACGCGGTACTGGATCTTTAGACCTAATAAAAACAGGAAAACTTCTAAACCTCCCGGTTTTTATTTGCCGGCGCATAGTACGGTTCGTATAAAAATCTTCAGAGGGGCGCTGGTTCGAGCCCAGCCTCAGGACGAAATTGTTAAATGCGTTTCCTGTAATAATTGCTCCCAAGACTGGACTCGAACCCATAATCTAAAATGCTATTTTCCTCAAATCTTCTATAAAATAGTTCTAGAATTGCCCAGTAAGGGCTACCCATTATGGCGATATTATAATTTGAAATAATCGGAGAATTAAGTATATTTAAAAAGCCAAAGGAAAAGCTAAGAACAGTTAACAATACGTCAACAGCAAAAAGAAAGGCAGTCACGATCTAACGTAACTGCCTGATTATTAGGTAGCGGTAGTAGGGCTCGAACCTACGACCTTCGGGTTAGAGCCCGTAGAACAACGATAGTAGATCCTTTACCAATGCAATTTGCGAGAGTATTAATCATTGATTTATTTAAAAACCGTACATACCACCAGATACTGAAATTTGCTCCCCGGTAATCCAAGCTGCATCTTCAGATGCAAGGAATACAGCGGCTTTCGCAATATCTTCTGGTTGGCCTCTTCGGCCAAGTGGTGTGTTTGCTATAAACATTTTTTCGTAATCGCTACCAACGGTTATACCTGCATTAACCGCTCCTTCCGTTTCTGTCGCGCCAGGAAGAATAGAGTTGACACGAATGTTTTTTGAACCCAGCTCCTTTGACAATGCAATGGTAATGGCATCTAATGCAGCCTTAGTTGCGGAATATAACGAAGCTGCAGGCAAGGGCATTTTGCTTGCGCCGGAGCTTATGTTAATTATATTCCCACCTTTATCCCCAAACAGCTTTAAAGCTGCCTGTGTAGTCAATATCGGACCCAGTACATTCACGTTGAAACTACTATGAAACGCTTCTTCTGAGATCATCTCGATAGGTGCGTACCCTTGGTATACTGCATTGTTGACGAGTATATCTAGGGTGCCGAATTCTTTTGAGGCCACCGCAAATAGCTTGGTCACATCCGCTTCCTTCGATACATCGGCCTGTACAGCTATGGCAGTGCCTCCATTATCCGTAATCGTCTTTACAACATTCTCAGCGCCTTCTTTATTAGACGCGTAATTAACTATCACTTTTGCACCGGCGGCAGCGAAATATTTTGCAATAGCTGCACCGATTCCTTTAGATGAACCTGTCACTATAGCCACTTTGTTTTCTAATTTGTTCATGTCTTTGCATTTTTAAACATTAATGATCGATCCTAAATGATGCGCGTCACGGGACCGATCTAAATGGGTTGAGATTAATATCTTAAATCCTACTTATGGAGGAACATTGAGAATTACTTGGCTAAATAGGTCATTCCTCCATCAACAAGGAGTTCTGTACCAAGTAAAAATGAAGAATCCTCAGAAGCCAAAAAAACAGCTGTTTTACCAATGTCAGACGGCTGCCCGATCCTGCCTATTGGCATTACGCCAGCGAAATGTGTTTTTAATGCTTCGATCTGTTCTGCAGGAACGAACTTATCAAATGCAGGTGTATCAGTAGTACCCGGTGTAATTACATTTACCCTAATCTTTCTTTCCAAAAGATCGTTTGAAAAGCTTTTTGCCAAAAAGATCACCGCAGCTTTGGCAGCACCATAAAGGCCGAATGAAGGATATGCACGGTGTGCAGCATTAGATCCAATCAGAATGATTGAACCGCCATCGTTCATGTAAGGCAACGCTTTTTGAACAGTGAAATAAACGCTTTTTAGATTAAGATCTATCGTCTTGTTGTAGTCAGATTCCGTTACATCTGCTACTGTTCCAGTAGTTCCTGCGCCTGCATTGGCAACCACCACATCAATTTTACCAAATTTATCCGCCGTCTCTTTAAACGCCCTTTCGAGGTCGTCCAAAGAGGTCACGTCTGCGTTGATCGCAATAAATTCGTCTCCCAACTGAGATGCAGAACGGGCTAAAGTTGCCTTATTTCTGCCGATAATAGCTCCAGCACCGCCTTCATTTTTAAATGCCTCAGCGATGCCAAATCCTATACCGCTATTTCCACCTGTTATTACAGTTACTTTGTTTTTTAACTTGTTCATGATTTGTCGTACTTAATTTCTCCAAAGATGTAGCTTGGTACGGAGCTAATTCTTACCATAAGTCATTAAATACGCTTATCAAAAATCAATTCATTTCAAGGAATTCTTTCTTATCCGGCTTAAACTCTCCGGCGTCAAACCCAGATACGAAGCGATCAAATTTTGAGGGAATCGCTGCAGATAGTGCGGGTAATCATTAGCGAATGCTAAAAATCGTTCTTCGCCTGTTTGACTAATAGAAGACTGTGTCCTTTTTTGTGCAGCAATGGTGTAGTTTTGACTGAGGATGTCTTGCATTGCAGAAAATGCCGGAATAGGCTTGATGAACTCCTCTACAGCTTCATGGGTTATTTGCAAGATCTCCATATCCTCAAGCGCTTCAATGTTAAAGCGGCTTGGCGTTAATTTGTAGAAACTTTCAAAGTCGACCAACCACCAGTTTTCGATACTTAATTTTAAAATATGCTCATGTCCCTTCTCGTCTACTGTGAATGTTTTGGCAGCTCCTTTCACAATAAAGCCGGTGTATTTACAAACATCTCCCTCCTGTAAAAAATACTGCCGCTTTCGAATCCTTTTAGGTTTGAAGTGTTTGAAAAATAATAGCTTTTCCTCCGATGAAAGCTTTTTGCCGGAAAGGTCTTCAATGTAATTATACAGGGTTTCGAAATTGGACATCATCAAATTATGGTATATAAGACCAAAAATATATTTTTCCCAATTAGTATTTGCCGCCTTTTAAGATATTCGGATTCAGAAAGTGCTAGCCTAAGCTGTTGTCATACTCGCAAACTATTTTCGCGTCGTTGCAATTTTCTTAAAGTATTACTTCCTAATTATGGGTAGCGGGAGCAGAATCGAATGGCGAATATTTTTATTTGTCTCAAATCAATCATCCGATTTTCGTATATTTATATATGCCGAAGGGATACCGGCATTCGTTAATTAACTTCTTACAGATGCTAGTGTGTATGAACATTGTATGACCAGAAAAAATAAAGGCCGTTACAATTTCCTGTAACAGCCTCGTTTTCAAGTAGCGGGGAGCAGGATCGAACTGCCGACCTTAGGGTTATGAATCCTACGCTCTAACCATCTGAGCTACCCCGCCGTTTATCTTATTTATTAACAGGTATGCGATAATAAAATTGGGTTTGTTAATAACCCATCTGAAAAAGGTTTGCAAATATAGCAGAAATTCGTTTTCTTTAGAAAAAATGTTAACATTTACACCTTTCTGAGTTTCTATTGATAAACCTTGTATGCCCGAAAAGAAAAAATTCACTATTGAATATGAGATAAAATCCTCGCCCAGAATACTGTATAGCTTCTTGAGTGAGGCCAACGGCCTTACGCAATGGTTTGCAGATAACGTAACCGTAAAGGACCAGTTATACACTTTTACATGGGATGATGAGCAGCAAAAAGCCAAGCTGCTAATGATGAAAGAGAATAAACTGGTAAGATTTAAGTGGATTGATGACGAGCCGCAATGCTTTTTTGAGATGGAAATTTTACAGGATGAACTCACCAATGATGTTGCCCTAAGCATCACTGATTTTGCGGTTGAGGATACTATCTCAGAACGTAAACTGATCTGGAATAATCAGATCGATTACCTCATAAGCGTGTTGGGCGCCTAAGAAAGGTTATTTTTCCTTATTTTTGCACGGTGAAGAAGATCCATCTTTTAATACTTAAATCATTTATAAGGCCTTTTTTTGTCACCTTTTTCATAGTGATGTTTGTGTTGCTGATGCTATTTTTATTTAAATACATCGACGACCTTATTGGAAAAGGATTTGCCTGGT